>TARA_R110000772_G_scaffold144093_4_pt1 | contig 130899 bp, 126 predicted proteins | sample TARA_R110000772 | Tara Oceans TARA_R110000772 (sample SAMEA4397948) | marine metagenome | biome: Polar Biome; feature: [SRF] surface water layer (ENVO:00010504); material: water (ENVO:00002006), including particulate matter (ENVO:01000060) such as... | depth 5 m | reverse complement strand
GATTGGGGCCGTCGTCAACTGGCTTACCCTATCAACAAAATCCACAAGGCACACTACGTGCTGATCAATGCTGAAGCGTCTGCTGAAGCTGTGGAAGAGTTGACTACTAACTTCCGTTATAACGATGCCGTTCTGCGTAATCTTATTATTCGCTGCGATGAAGCTGTGACTGAAGAGTCGCCGATCATGAAGGCAGAGAACGAGAGCCGCGAGCGTCGTAGCCGCAGTGAACAGCGTGTTGAGCGCAGCCGTGACGACTCTGAGTCGACGACTGATGACAATAGTGACTCTGAAGCCGATACGGCTGAAGACGACGCTGAATAATTGCTGAGTTAGGAGAATAGTTATGGCACGTTTTTTCCGTCGTCGTAAATTTTGCCGCTTCACCGCGGAAGGCGTCAGCCAGATCGATTATAAAGATCTGGAAACCCTGAAAGCCTATGTTTCAGAAACAGGTAAAATTGTACCTAGCCGTATCACGGGTACAAATGCTAGATACCAGCGCCAATTGTCTACCGCAATTAAGCGCGCGCGTTTCCTTGCTTTGCTGCCTTACACAGACAGCCATAAGTAATCAAACGACGTAAAATTATGCGCGCCTTAGCTGAATTCATTATGAAAGGGCGCTTGCAGGCGGTAGCCGTTGCAGGCTTGGGTGTTGGTACGCTCATGTTTGCCTGGGTTGGCGTTGCAGCCGCAGCATTGGTGATGTTGCGCAAAGGCTTGAGCGAAGGTGCCTACGTTGTATTTTGGGCATTGTTACCGGCAATTGCGGTGGCCGCTATTGGAGCAGATGTTGGTCCCTTGACCATGCTGCTTGGCGCCGCAGCAAGTGCAGCGGTTTTGCGCAGCACCCAGCAATGGGCCTACGCAATGCTGGCTGCGGTTGGCGCCGGTTTGCTAACAGCATTAATCTTGATGCACATGGCCAGTGATTATCTGGCCTCGATTCTGGCAATGGTGCAACCCATGCTAGAGCGGATGCAGGTTTCTGCGTCTGGGCGTTTGCCAGAGATTGGCAACGGCGATATCGCCGCGGTGATCGGTGTTAGCACGGTGTTGTGGAGTACGCTGGCGGTGATGCTAGCGCGGTGGTGGCAGTCCATACTGTACAATCCCGGCGGGTTTCGCCAGGAAATGTGGCAGTTTCGATTACCGCCAGCCATAACAGTGACCTTGGTTGCGCTGATGTTGCTAGTAAGCAATGTTGGTGGGGATTATCGGTTTTGGGGGGTGATGTGTATGCTGCCCATTGTAATTTCCGGTATTGCCTTGGTGCACGGTGCCGCAGGACGCTTGGGTTTAGGTCGCGCATGGTTAATAGTTTTTTACGTAGCGCTGTTGTTATTGGGGCCGCTTTGGGCGGGCTTGATTTTGATGGCGATTGTAGATAGTTGGATTGATATTAGGCGGCGTTTGCCGAATCGCTCTCAACAATAGAGCGGCGCAAACGCAGACGAATTTAAGAGGGTGAGAACCATGCAAGTGATTCTGCTGGAGAAAATTGGCAAGCTTGGCAATTTAGGTGATCAGGTTAATGTTAAAGGCGGCTATGGCCGTAATTTCCTGATTCCATTTGGCAAAGCAGTACCTGCCACTAAAACAAATGTTGCTGAATTTGAAGCGCGTCGCGCTGATTTAGAAGCGACTGCTGCTGAAAAGCGCAGTGTTGCTGATGCCCGTGCTGAAAAGCTGGCGGCGTTGACAGTCACTATTGAAGCGAATTCTGGCGACGGCGGCAAGCTGTTCGGCTCTATCGGTACTCGCGATATTGCTGACGCAGTAACGGCAGCTGGCGTTGAATTGAATAAAAGCGAAGTACGTATGCCAGAAGGTCCAATTCGCGATCTGGGTACCTACGACGTGGCAATTCAATTGCACAGTGATGTAGTACAGACTGTTAGCATTGCGGTTGTTGCCGAGTAATTTTGCTGATCTGTCTATGATCTGATCTAGAAAGTGCAGGGTTGTTAATGCGATCTTTGTGCTTAGGGCTGTGCTTTGTCGCGGCTGCTAGTCAGGTGTAAAAAGCACTGCCGTTCTTTGTAGCGGCGGTGCTTTTTTTTTGCCACAATGCCCGATCTGTTTATTCCTAGTGATGGTTCCGTGTACCCCGAAGCTTATTCTGAATCTCCGCCGCCCTTTGAAGAAGAGAGCGATTTTGCGCAACTGAAAATGCCCCCCCATTCGGTAGAGGCAGAGCAGTCGGTGCTTGGCGGTCTAATGATCGCCAACGAAAGCTGGGACTCGGTGGCCGATGTGGTTGGCGAGGGTGATTTCTTCCGCCCTGAGCATCGCAAAATATTCGCGCAAATGACCCGCTTGGTCACCCTCGAGTTGCCAATAGACGTGGTAACACTGGCAGAGGAGCTGGCTAAGGCGGGGCAGCTAGAGCAGGTCGGTGGCGCGGCGTATTTGGCTGAAATCGCCAATAACACCCCTTCGGTAGTAAATATTCGGGCCTACGCCCAAGCGGTGCGCGAGCGCGCGACCTTCCGCTCGTTAATCAGTGCGGCGAATGCCATTGCCGACAGCAGTTTTAACCCTGAAGGTCGCAACAGCGACGAGATTCTGGATGAGGCCGAGCGGGCCATCATGCAGATCTCTGAGGAGCGCCCTAAAACTGGCGGCCTCACCCCCATCAACCCGCTATTGAAGTCGGCGGTTGATAAAATCGACGAGCTGTTTAGCAACGAAGATGCGGTAACGGGTTTAACCACGGGCTTTGAAAAGCTCGATGAAATGACCTCGGGCCTGCAAAACTCTGACCTGATCATTGTTGCAGCCCGTCCCTCGATGGGTAAGACCACTTTTGCGATGAACCTCGTCGAAAATGCGCTGATGAAAAGCGAGCAACCCATTCTGGTGTTCAGTATGGAAATGCCCGCCAATCAGCTGATGATGCGGATGCTGTCTTCTGTTGGCCGTATTGATCAGACTCGAATAAGAACAGGCCGTTTGGAAGAAGAGGATTGGCCTAAGCTGAGTTCGGCGGTGACCAAGCTCAAAGACAAGCTGCTATTTATTGACGACACACCGGCGCTAACCCCCACCGAAGTGCGTTCTCGGGCGCGTAAGATTGTGCGCGAGCACGGCAGCGTCGGCATGATCATGCTCGATTACCTTCAGTTAATGAAAGTCGCGGGCACCGCGAGCGAAGGGCGAACCGCTGAGATTTCTGAAATCTCGCGCTCTTTGAAAGGCATCGCCAAAGAATTTGAATGTCCGGTCGTAGCGCTGTCGCAGCTTAACCGCGCCTTGGAGCAGCGGCCTAACAAACGACCGATTAACTCGGATTTGCGGGAATCGGGCGCCATCGAGCAAGACGCCGACGTTATTATGTTTATCTACCGCGATGAAGTGTATAACGAGGAATCGGCGGATAAAGGTATGGCGGAAATAATCATCGGCAAACAGCGTAACGGCCCGATTGGTACCGCTAGGTTAAGTTTTGTGGGCAAGCATACGCGCTTTGAGAATTTGGCCTTTGGCTATGAGCAGGCGGATGAGTATTAATGGGGGCGGGAGAGGCTTGGCCGAATCTCGGGAGAGGCTTGACGGGAGACGGGAGACGCAAAAAGTCAATTCTGTCTAGTAATTAGCGTTGAGCTGTATTTGTCAGAGGTCGGATGTCTAACGCTTAAAGGCATTCGCTGCGCTCACTAAATGCTCGCTTTTAATTTTAGCGTCTCCCATCTCCCGTCAAACATTCAGCGCATTCCACGTCCGACACCCGACCTCAGACCTCAGACTCCGTTTGTTTTTTCTTCACCAAGCGCCCAAACACAATCCCCACTTCAAACAAAAACCACATCGGCACCGCGAGCAGCGCTTGTGAGATAACGTCCGGTGGGGTGAGCAGCATGCCGAATACAAAGCAGCCGATGATGACATAGGGGCGTTTGGCGGCTAAGTCGTCGGCGGTGGTCACGCCGGAGGCGATGAGGAGTACGGTGGCGATGGGGATTTCAAAGGCGATGCCAAAGGCGAGGAACAGCTTTAGGGCGGTGTCTAGGAATCGGGCGATGTCGGGGGTGTAGTTGACACCTTCGGGAGTGATACCGCTGAAAAAGCCGAATACCAGCGGGAATACCACATAGTAGGCGAAAGCCAGTCCCGCATAAAACAAGATAACGCTTGAGGCGAGTAGCGGCGCGGCGATGCGCTTTTCGTGGCGGTACATGCCGGGTGCAACAAACTGCCAAATCTGGTGGAGTATTACTGGCATCGCCATACAAAATGCCGAGACCAGCACCAGTTTAAACGGTGTTAGGAAGGGCGAGGCAATTTCCGTGGCGATCATGCTAGTGCCTTCCGGCAGGTAGCGGCGCAGCGGCTCGGCAACAAAGCTGTAAATAGTGTTGGCGAAGGGCATTAGGCCAACGGCGCAGACCAGCACGGCGAGTACCACGCGCAGAAGGCGGTCGCGTAATTCTGTTAGGTGGGCAACCAGCGGCTGACCTTGATCGTGGTCGGCGTCAGTCATGATGTGGGATCTTGTTTATTGGGTGCTTGTTCATTAGCGGCTGGCGCTAGGCTTTGTTCTTCCGTATCCGGCGTGTTTTTGCTTTCGAGCTTTTCGTCGGTTGCGGTATCTTGTTTTTGACCAATACTGTTTTCAATGTCACGCAACCCTTCGCCAGCTTTGCTCATCTCTTTATTTAATTGGTCTTTGCTTTCTTTTAGCGATGCCAGAACTGATTCGTTGTGAAGTTGGCGGCGAATTTCATCTGCGCCAACTTCGCGCTCAATTTCGCTGCGAATATCACTAAAGCTGCGGCGTAGGCGACCTATCCAGAGTGCGACGGTGCGCACTGTGCCAGGCAAGCGTTCGGGGCCAATGACCAGTAAGCCGAGGACACCGATCACCAATAGCTCTGCAAAACCAATATCGAACATTTAGTGCTTAGACTCTTCTTTGCTCTCGGTTTTTGCCGTGCCGGCGTCTTGCTCGGCTTTGCTTTCGAGGTTTTTAGCTTCCTCGTCTTCGTCACCTTTCATGCTGTCTTTAAAGCCTTTAAGGGCACCGCCGAGGTCGCTGCCCATGCCCTTGAGCTTTTTGGTGCCAAATAATAAAACCACGATGGCAAGGATGATGAGGAGTTGCCAAATGCTAATGCCGCCTAAGCCCATGATTATGTCCTTTTACTAAAAATGAAAATTAATTATTTGTCCCGCGCCGCTTTTTCGTCCAGACCTGAAAGGCCAAAACGGCGGGCGAGTTCGTCAAGAATCGGTTGGTGGCTTTCGCCAAGTTCCGACAGCATCACCAAACTGTGAAACCACAAATCAGCGGTTTCGTAGATTACTTTACTATTGTCGCCACTGACTTGTGCGTCTTTGGCGGCGATGACGGTTTCAACGGCCTCTTCGCCGACTTTTTCCAGTATTTTATTCAGGCCTTTGTGGTGAAGACTGGCGACATAGGAACTGTCTGGACTGGCGCTTTTGCGGGCCGCCAGTACTTGGTCTAGCTGACTTAAAATCGATTCTGGCATATTACTGGTCCACGCTTTTATACATTGTTGCGGGATCTTTTAATACCGCTTCCATACTCTGCCAGTTGTCGCCTTTAAGCTGGCGATAAAAGCAGCTTTCGCGCCCAGTGTGACAGGCGATACCGCCAATTTGCTCCACCTGCATAAGCAGGGCGTCGCCGTCGCAATCTAGGGCAATGGAGTGAATTTTTTGTACGTGACCGGAGCTTTCACCTTTGCGCCATAATTTATTGCGTGAGCGCGACCAGTAAACGGCGTCGCCGCTGCTAATCGTAAGTTGCAAAGATTCACTGTTCATCCATGCCATCATAAGCACGCGGCCACTTTTGGCGTCTTGGGCAATAGCGGCGACGAGTCCGTCGGCGTTCCACTTTACTTGCTCAAGCCACGGGCTGGTATTGGGTTTACTGCTCATACTGTTTCCAAGAGGCTTGGGTGTTCGTGTCGATATTGATCAGGGCCATACTTTACCTCAGCGGCTGCGGATAAAGAAATACAAAGCGACAGCAAATAAGCCAATACTCATGCTGGGGAGTTCTTGTAAGCCCGCTCGGATTCCGGGGTCGCTGACTAAGGCCGCCGCCAGCGCGGCAACTATGGCAAGGCGTTGATTGCGGCCGCGCTGCGCTTGTTGCTTAATCATTCCAGCGAAATCTTGTTGAAGTTGGCGCTCTGCCTTGGTGTTTGCAGAAATCTGCTCTTTGCCTGCGCCGCCGCGTTCCAGTAGCGCCTCAGGTAAATTAGGTAACTGTTCTAACCAGCCGGGAATGCGGTGGCTGACTTTTTTCAAGACACTTTGCGGCGAGTAGCGATCGCGCACCCAGCGCTCCAAAAATGGCATGGCGGTAGACCATAAATCCAGCTGAGGGTAGAGCTGGCGGCCCAGGCCTTCAATATTCAATAGGGTTTTTTGCAGTAGCACCAGTGAGGGCTGCACTTCCATGTCAAAGCGGCGGGCAGTTTGGAACAGCTGCAAGAGCAAGAGACCAAAGGAGATCTCCGCCAGTGGCTTTTCAAAGATAGGCTCACTGACCGTGCGGATGGCAGCTTCAAACTCATGCACGCGGGTTTCTGGTGGCACCCAGCCACACTCAATATGGAGTTCGGCGACCTCCCGGTAATTGCGCTGAAATATCGCCAGTAAATTGCGGGCCAAATAATATTGATCGAAATCGCTGAGGCTGCCGATAATGGCGCAGTCTATCGCGATGTACTGGGGGGAGTTGGGGCGATTGTGGGCAATAAAAATATTGCCGGGGTGCATGTCGGCATGAAAGAAACTGTCGCGAAACACCTGGGTAAAGAAAATTTCTACGCCACGCTCAGCGAGCTTTTTCATGTCGGTGCCTTGTTCTTTTAAGGTTTCAACATCGGTAACGGGAAAACCGTAAATGCGCTCCATAACTAATATATTGCGACGGGTGTAATCCCAGTACACCTCAGGCACGTAGAGCACTTCAGAGTCTTTGAAATTGCGACGTAGCTGGGAGGTATTGGCGCCTTCACGCTGTAAATCCAGTTCATCTAGTATTGTGTGACGGTAGTCTTCCACCACTTCAACTGGTCGCAGGCGGCGGCCGTCGGGAATATAGCGGGCAATGAGTACCGCAATGGTTTGTAGCAGTTTTAGGTCGGCACTAATGATGTGCTCGATGCCCGGGCGCACCACTTTAACAACCACATCGATGTTGTTGTCGATGGTGGCGGTATGGACTTGTGCGATGGATGCAGAGGCGAGGGGCTGGCGATCAAACTTAAGAAAGAGTTGCTCAATGGGTTTGCCCAGCGCGGCCTCAATTACCGCGACGGCTTGTTCGCTGCCAAAGGGGGGGACCTGATCTTGGAGTTTAGCAAGTTCCAAGGCCACGTCGTCGGCGAGAAGGTCGCGGCGAGTTGATAGAATCTGGCCGAATTTAATAAATATTGGGCCCAGGTTTTCTAAGCCTAAACGTAAGCGTTCGCCGCGACTGTATTTGCCTTTGGCAAATAAGCGCCATGGGCCGCAGCGCAATAATAAGCGGGCGCGCAGTGGTAGGTGCTCAGTGGGGATGAGGGTATCTAGTCGGTAGACACAAATAATCCAGCAAATAGCGAGCAGGCGACGCAGCCCCATAGTGTTTCCTTAATTTTTATTGGTTTGGGGTGTTAGCCGTGCTTGCAGGCGGCGCAGTTTCGCTTCAAGGCGTTCACTGCGAGCCTTAACATCGTCAATTTGTTGATAGAAATCGTCGGCCTGACAGGGGTGGGGAACGAGATTGCTCTCTTCGACCAAAAACTCTTCAAACTGGCGGTGTAAGTTTTGCCGAGTTGCATTTAGCCAGCGGTGGCCAGCCCGCAGGCCAGTGCCAATTTGGTGGGCGGCGACGTCGCCAAAGGAATCGGCGAGCGGTTGCTCCCAGTCAATGTCGAGGTCGGCAAGAATTTTACGCAATGCTAATAGCGGTGCGGTATCGCCGCTGATCCGAATATTGCCATTGATCAGCGCCGCAGCTGGGTCGGCGGCCGTCGCCACGGCGGCAAACTCACTCCAGCGACCACTGAGCCGGGTGCTAATGCCTTCGTTTAGGCTGCCGAGTATACGCAGGCGACTACCAGTAATGCCGATGCCGATATTAAGATCGGGCTCCTTTAGCTCAAGGGCAAAACGTTGGCCGTCTAAGCTCAATAGTTTCGCGCGGGCACTGGGGTCGAGATGAAGTGCTCTATTAATTAGGTTTTCAAGGCCGGAAATCGCCGCACCTTGGAGTACCGGTGGAATCACGGCTTTATGCCCCGGTGCACGGCAACGACGCCCGCCGTCATATTGTGATAGCGCACATCGACAAAGCCCGCATCGCTCATCATGCCTTTGAGGGTGTCTTGATCGGGGTGCATGCGGATGCTCTCGGCCAAATAGCGGTAACTGTCTGCGTCATTCGTAACGAGTTGGCCCATCTTGGGCAAAACATCAAAAGAGTAGCGGTCGTAGAGCTTTGCGATGACCGGATTAACGGGTTTGGAAAACTCCAGCACCAGCAGGCGACCGCCGGGTTTGAGTACCCTGTTCATGGAGCGCAGTGCGGCGTCTTTGTCGGTGACATTGCGCAGGCCAAAAGCAATAGTAATGCAGTCAAAGTAATTGTCGGGGAAGGGCAGGCATTCGGCGTTGGCCTGTACATATTCGATATTGCCGACGATGCCTTTGTTGGTCAGTTTTTCTCGGCCAACGGTGAGCATCGAGTCATTGATGTCGGCCAGCACAACCTTGCCACTGCTGCCAACTAAGCGGCTAAATTTTGCGGCGAGGTCGCCGGTCCCGCCGGCAATGTCCAATACTTTATTGCCGGGACGCACGCCAGACAGTTCAATGGTAAAGCGCTTCCACAGGCGATGGACGCCACCGGACATGAGGTCGTTCATGATGTCGTATTTGGCCGCCACAGAGTGAAAGACGCCAGCGACCATTTTGACTTTGTCTTTGCTGTCGACGGTTTTGTAACCGAAGTGGGTGGTTTTGTCGTCTGCCATAAATTCTGCCTACTTGGTATGGTCTTGGCGGGGCGGCCAGCTTAATTAGGCCGCTATTGTAGCGTTTGCGTGGGCGCCCTGCACGATTGGATTTGACTTAAGGATTATATGTCGAGTTCGTCTCTGAGCTGCTGCATGCGCTGACGCTGTTCGTCGGGGCTCAGTGGCTTGCTAATGGTCTCTGGAAGCGCGATTTGTGCAGGTAAACTCAGGGTCTCGCCGTTAATAACGCGTTGGCAGATATCCTCGTAGTGCCGCTTAAACACCGGATAAGCAGTGTGCTCGGCAGTGCCCGCAAGAAAAAACCAGTCGCAGGCGCGGCCAGCGTGATAAACCGCGGGGTGTGACCAGTTGTACTCGGCCTTGGGCTGAGGTGCGCGACACGCTTCCATATAGGCACTGTGGCTGTCGGGTAAACCGAGTTCGCGCAGATCGGGTTCGCAGTATTTTAAAATACCTTTAACCGTCGGCAAAAACTCAGATTCGCGAATGGCGCGGTGGGTCGCGGCAATAATTCGCTCTGGGCTGATGTGGCGCAGATTGCTAAACCAAATTTTCTTGGCATAGGAGAGCTTTTCAGGATTTGAAAAGGCCTTGTTGTATTGGTTGTGGTAGACCAGCTCGAACTCCGCAAACATCTGGTTAAGCGCGTCGATTACGGCGTCTCTGTCTGGTAGGGGTTCAGAGTTCGTCTGCCCAGCTGCGGTCGGTGTGTTTGGCGATGAAGCCAGTTGCCGGTTTGCTTGCTCCAGGAGCTTGTTGCTGTCTTGCATCGCTCTGTCCCAGTTGATGATTGTTTGCCCAACGGTATTTTACATGTTGGAGAAATTTTGTGTTCCATGAACGGTGTGCTTGGCCGCTGTCTTGCCAGAATAATATAAATTCGGCGATTTGTGCTTTGGCAAATTCCGGGTCGATACGGGCCATACGCAAAATATCGAAGACTGAATCATTGGGCTGCCAGTTGCCGGGAATTGGCGCGATGACGTTTTCATTGCTGACGGCATTGGTATAGCGCGCCCATTGCAGGCGAATATGCTGTATAAAGCGCGAATTCCAATTGCTGTCGGCGGTGCCGCGCTCTCGCCAGAACAGGGTAAACTCGGGAATGGCGTCTTCAATAAAATTGCGGCTAATACCGTCGCGCTCGAGAATTTCAAGGGCATCGAGGCTGGGCTTCCAGTTGTCGCCAATGGGTTGATTGCGCGACAATTCAATTTTTTGGTACTGCTCTTTTTTCCAGCGGCGACTGACATACTGGCTAAACGCACTGTTCCACGAGCTGCGGGTTTCGCCCGTGTCGCGGTAATGGGCGATAAACTCGGGTAGCACGGCGTTGATAAACGCGGGGTCGACCTGATTAAAGCGGGTTAGGTAGTCGATGCCCGCTTGGTCGGGGAGCCAGTCTGCTGCAATTATATTGTTGCCGGGCACCGGGTGGCGAGGATTGGCAGTGTTGGTGTGTTGGTTCACTCTTGTGGTGTTGGCGACGAGCGAGCCCTTGCGTACCGGCTGTTGTATTGTTGACTGCGGTGTCGCGCTCTCAGTTTGGGCTGCGGCGGGGCTTGCTTGCACTGCTGGTGCTGCGGATTTGGCTTGGGTAAATGCCAGCCGAATATTTTGTGCATTGCTCATTAGGGCTGCGCCGATAATAATGAGTCCCTGGTCATTCAGGGTGCGTAGCACTTCTTCAATTTTATCCATGTCCCAAAACGGGAGTTGTTTATTCAGGCGCTGTTTGTCAATGATATACCATTGAATTCCTTGGCTTTCCCGGCTGTCGAGCAGGGGTAGCCATTCCGCTAGCAATTGATACAGCAGTGCTGCCTCTAAGCCGAGTGTTGCGGCGAGGGAGGGGGATACCAATAGTTGGCGTTCTACAAAAGCGGCCGACATGCTATTTACTCTGTGGATAGCGGGCCATTGTACGGCCTTGTATGGGCTGCTGTCAGCCCTGTTGTCACCAGCAAATTCTGGACGTTTATCGTCTGATCTTTATCAGTAAGAGGGAGCGATTGCTTCAGTATTATGGCAAAACAAAAAACCGCGTATGTGTGTGTGGACTGTGGTTCTGACCACAATAAATGGCAGGGCCAGTGTCAGGATTGCGGCGCTTGGAATACCTTGTCGGAGCTGCGTTTAGGGCCTGCGACGAGTGCCAAAGCAGCGCCAGTGCGGCAAGGTTATGCGGGTGAAGTTGGCGGTGAGGTGCAAATGCTCGCCAATGTCAGTATTGAGGCCTTGCCAAGGCGCTCCACTGGTTTTGATGAATTTGATCGGGTCTTGGGCGGCGGGCTGGTGCCGGGCTCTGCGGTATTGATTGGTGGGCATCCGGGGGCGGGCAAAAGTACGCTGCTCTTGCAAGTTCTGTGTCGTTTGGCGAATCAATGCGAATGCCTGTATGTGACTGGCGAAGAGTCGCTGCCGCAGATTGCGATGCGGGCTCAGCGTCTGAATTTAAGTGCAGATACCCTAAAGCTGTGCTCGGAAACCAGTCTTGAGTTGATTTTGGCCCAGGCGATGGCAAATAAGCCTGCAATTCTGGTGGTGGATTCCATTCAGGTTTTACACAGCGAGCAGGTTAGTTCGGCGCCCGGCAGTGTTTCACAGGTGCGGGAGTGCGCTGCGGCGCTCACCCGCTTCGCCAAGCAGACTGGCACGGTACTGTTGATGGTTGGTCATGTAACCAAGGATGGCGGTTTGGCTGGCCCCAAGGTGCTTGAGCATATTATTGATTGCTCGATCATGCTTGAGGGGAGTAGTGATAGTCGCTATCGCACCTTGCGCGGGAGTAAGAACCGATTTGGCGCGGTGAATGAGCTAGGTGTGTTTGCCATGACGGAATTGGGTCTTAAGGAAGTTAAGAACCCGTCTGCGATCTTTCTTAATCGCGGTGATGTGGTGTCTTCGGGCAGTACCGTGATGGTGGTATGGGAGGGTACGCGGCCGCTCTTGGTCGAGATTCAGGCCTTGGTCGATAGCTCTGGATTTGGCAATCCGCGCCGGGTGGCGCTGGGTTTAGAGCAAAACCGTTTGGCGATGTTGCTGGCGGTGCTACATCGTCACGGCGGCTTACAGGTTGGTGATCAAGATGTGTTCGTTAACGTGGTAGGTGGCGTTAAAGTGCTGGAAACCGGTTCTGACTTAGCATTGCTTTTCGCGATTGTGTCGAGCTTTCGGGATCGCCCTTTGCCTGAAGATTTAGTGGTCTTTGGTGAAGTCGGTCTGTCGGGGGAAATTCGTCCGGTGCCCAGCGGCCAGGAGCGGCTCCAAGAGGCTCGTAAGCACGGATTTCGCCGAGCTATTGTGCCTCATGGTAATGCGCCGCGGGGTGACTTGGTTGGCATGGAAGTCGTGGGGGTGAAAACTCTTGCTGAAGCGCTGGAGGCCATTTAGGCCGCCAGCCTTTGGTCATTTTTATATTTAGAATATTTCTATTGGATCGTCGCCAGCACTGCTGCCGTAGGGGCTTTGGGGTTGGTTGAACCCCTCGCTCGGCGCATTGTCGCTGCGGAAGTATTCAAATATAGCGTTGCTCTGGCCGGGTTGGGCGAGGTTGCCGGTATCTGGGTCAATTCTTACCGAGATGACATTGTCCGGTTGCTTTAAGTGGCGCTCGGGTTTGTTTTTGAGCGCTTCTTTCATGTAATCAATCCAGATGGGCAGGGCGACAGAGCCACCGTACTCGCGGCGACCAAGATTGTTGTTTTGGTCAAAGCCGACCCAGGCCGAGGTCACAATGCCGCCGCTGTAACCAGAGAACCACGCGTCGGTAGGCCCGTTAGTGGTACCGGTTTTGCCCGCTGCGTCGCTGCGCTTTAGCACCAGTGCTTTGCGGCCGGTTCCTCGCGTGATGACGTCTTGTAAAATACTGTCGATCAGAAAGGCGACGTCTTCGCTGAGTACGCGTTTGGCGTAGTTGGCCTTCGGTGCCTCGCTGCTGCTGTTATTAATGATGTCGTCGAGGGTGTCGGCCTCCATTCGATGGTGAGGGTTGAGTAGGTCGCCATCTTCGTCGGTGCTGCAGTTGCGGCAGACGATATCGGGTTCGGCGCGGTAGAGGGTGTTGCCGTCGCGGTCAATAATGCGATCGATAATATAGGGCTTTACTTTGTAACCGCCATTGGCAAACACCGCGTAGCCGCTAACAATATCCAGTGGGGTTAGCGAATGGCTGCCGAGCGCGAGCGAAAGGTCGCGTGGTAGCTTGTTTGGGTCAAAACCGAAGCGGGCTATATAGTCGATGGCTTTGCCGATGCCGAGGTCTCTGAGTACTCTGATAGATACCAGGTTGCGCGACATATACAGTGCTTTGCGCAGGCGCATGGGGCCATTGAATGTGCCGTTGTCATTGCTGGGGCGCCAGGTGTCGCCGAGCCCGCTGTCCTCAAAGACGATGGGCGCGTCGTTAATAATAGTGGCCGGGGTGAAACCGTTATCGAGGGCGGCGGTATAAATAAAGGGTTTGAAATTCGAACCCGGCTGGCGCTCTGCTTGGGTTACGCGGTTAAAGGCGCTTTTTTGATAGTTGTAGCCGCCCACTAAGCTGAGTATTGCCCCGCTATCGGCGTTTAGGGAGACGAGTGCACCCTGAATTTTGGGGAGCTGTGAGAGTTCCCAGTGGCGCGGTTCCGTCTGGCTCATGCGCACACGTATTACGTCACCTGCCGCGAGTAAGTCACTCGCCGTTTCTGGTGCGTAGCTGACCCTGTCCTCGCTAATATAACGGATCGTTCCCTCTAGGCCGTGGCTCCACTCCAGCGTCGTTTGGTCGCCAGTGGAGAGTAGCAAGGTGGCGCTTTTCTCGGCTACATTCAAAACCAATGCTGGATGCCAGGGCCCAATGCTGCCAATTTCTTCTAATTTTTGGCTTAGGCGCTCGCGCTGCTCATCGTCGATATCTTTGCTGAGGTTCCAGTGCCGCTCCGCGCCGCGGTAGCCATGCCGCGTGTCATATTCGATCACGCCGTCGAGAAGAGCGTTATTCGCTGAGTTTTGGAGTCGGCTATCGACTGTGGTGATGACGGTGAAGCCATCTTCATAGGCGGTTCGGCCGTAGCGCTCGAGCATGTGCAGGCGCACCATTTCTGATACGTAAGGAGCATCAACATCGAGCTGGGTGCCATAGGCCTTGGCGCTGATAGGTTCGGCAATGGCAGTTTGGTAGTCAGCCTGTGTGATATAGCCAAGACTAAGCATGCGGCCCAATATCCAGTTACGACGTATTTTGGCGCGATTGGGGTTGGCGACGGGGTTATAGGCCGACGGCGCCTTCGGGAGTCCGGCGATCATGGCCATTTGCGCGAGATTAAGTTCTTTTATGGGTTTTCCGTAATAGACTTGGCCGGCAGCCTCGATACCATAGGCATGGTTACCGAGGAAAATCTTGTTTAGGTATAGCTCGAGAATGTCGCCCTTACTGAGTGCACGCTCTATTTCGATGGCCAAGAAAATTTCGGTGAATTTCCGGGTAAATGTGCGTTCTTGGCTAAGAAAGTAGTTCTTGGCCACCTGCATGGTGATGGTGGAACCGCCCGATTGGATGCTGCCACTAGTGATTAACTGGGACGCAGCACGCAGCAGGCTGGTGATGTCGACACCGTGATGGATATAAAAGCGGTCATCTTCGGCGGCGAGAAAGGCTTTGATAAAGAGCTCGGGGACTTCTTGAAAGCTAATGGGGGAGCGGCGCTTTTCGCCAAATTCTCCCAGCAGCTTGCCGTCTGCGCTGTATATCCGCAGCGGTGTTTGCAGTTGAATGTCTTTTAACGCCTCGACGGATGGCAATTTAGGGCTAATATAAAGGAATGCCGCGGCGAAAATCATCACGGCGCCGCAGCTGGCGAGAATGCCTAGGCCGATGAAAAGGCGGAGAATTCGGGTCTTGCTTGGCATATTTTTCCTGTAAATTGAGATGTCGGTAGAAAATCGAAGGCTAGGATAACTAAAACTGTGACATTATCGGCGTCTTTTTTTCATAACTATTTGCGCATTGGTATACACTGGTATTTAATCTTGTATATAAAAGTGCGCTCTAAGTCCACGATGTAAATAGGAAAACTACAGTGCTAGATGGCTTGTTTGGCGGTCAGGGTTCCCGGAGTCTGCTCGGTATTGACATCAGTTCCAGTGCGGTTAAGTTACTGGAGTTGAGCCGGAGTGGCGAGAAATATCGCGTAGAAAGCTACGCGGTAATGTCTCTGCCGTCGCAGGTTGTGGTCGAAAAAAATATTGCTGATGTCGAGCAGGTGGGCGACGTTGTGCGTGCAGTGCACTCCCGATCTCGCAGCAAGCTGAAACGCGCCGCGGTGGCAGTGCCTGGTTCGGCAATTATTACCAAAGTTCTGCACATGCCTGCGGGTCTGCATGAAAATGCCATGGAAACGCAGATTTCCCTCGAGGCTGATCAGTATATTCCTTACCCATTAGATGAGGTTTCTCTGGACTTTGAGGTCTTGGGTGAATCGGAAGCCAACCCGGAAATGGTGGATGTGATGCTCGTGGCTTGTCGTCGCGATAACGTCGATACGCGGGTTGAGTCTTTAGAAATTGCTGGGATTACCCCAAAAGTGGTGGATGTCGAGGCCTACGCTATTGAGCGGAGTTTTGATCTTATCGCTCAGCAGCTCGGCTGTGATGAGAATACGGTGGTGGCCATTGTCGATGTTGGCGCCAGTATGACCTCCCTCAGTGTGATCGTGAACGGCGAAACAGTGTATACCCGCGACCAATTGTTTGGCGGTCGTCAGCTAACCGAAGAGATCCAGCGTCGCTATGGCTTGACGGTGGAAGAAGCTGGCCTGGCCAAAAAGCAAGGCGGACTATCCGATGACTATGACAGTGAAGTCTTGGCTCCGTTCCGAGAAGCGGTTATCCAACAGGTATCTAGGTCACTGCAATTCTTTTATTCGGCCAGTCAGTACAGCGGTGTCGATATTATTTTATTAGCTGGCGGTGTTGCCGCCATGCAGGGCTTGGTCGAACTGGTCCAAGAGCGCTTGGGCATAGATACGGTTATTGCGAACCCGTTTGCGGCCATGTCGGTTGCACCGGGTGTAGACGCCACTAAATTGACCAGTGATGCCCCGGCCATGCTGATTGCCTGCGGTTTGGCACTGAGGAGTTTTGATTAATGGCAACGATTAACTTATTGCCTTGGCGCGAGGAGCGCCGCGAGCTGATTAAACAGCAGTTCCTCGTGGTGCTAGGCGGTGTGGCTGTGCTGGGGGCACTGTTGATTTTACTCGCCATGTCGATTGTGAATAGTGCAATCAGTGGTCAGGAAGCGCGCAATAATTATATGCAGGCCCAAATAACTAAAATTAATAAGGAAGTGGCCGAAATTAGTGAGCTTGAAAAGCGCCGCCAGCAATTACTCGACCGAATGACGATTATTCAGGATTTACAGGGTACCCGGCCGCTAATAGTGCGGGTCTTTGATGAAATGGTGAGAACCCTACCCGATGGCTTGTTTTATACCTCGGTAGTTCGGCGTGATAAACAGGTAAATGTGGAAGGCATTGCTGAATCGAATAATAGAGTATCCAGCTTAATGCGTAAATTGGACGGCTCACCTTGGTTTGCCGATCCGAACCTGACTGCGGTGAGTGCGGCTTCAGCCTACGGCGATCAAGCCAGTAGTTTCAAATTGTCTTTCCAGATCAGTGCGCCTGCGCCTGATGATGAGAAGTAGGGAGCGATAGCTGTGGCGGAGTGGCAAGAATTAGTCGAAGAAGTAAAAAGCTTCGACGTCAGTGACCTAACTGTTGAGAATATTGGGGCTTGGCCATTATTGGTGAGGGCAGCAGTATGGCTTGGGGTTTTTGTGTTGTGCTTGGCGGGTGGCTATTTTTATGTGATTGCAGATTTGCGTGTCAAGCTGTCGAGTGTTGAGGCTAAAGAAGTTCAGTTAAAGCAAGAATTTGAGAAAAAAGCATTCAAGGCAGCGAAGCTGATCCCGCTGAAAAAGCAGATGGAGGAGATGGAAGAGTCTTTTGGCATTTTACTTAGCCAGTTGCCAGTCGACACCGAAGTGCCGGGCCTCTTAGAAGACATGACCGAGAAAGCAGTTTCGAATGGCTTGGAAATCAGTAGCATCCAGCTCCAGGCCGAGCGAGTTCAGGAGTTTTATGTAGAGCTGCCCATTGCCATCAAGGTGAGCGGTAGTTACCACGATTTGGCGGCCTTTGTGAGCGGTATCGCCGGCCTGCCACGAATAGTGACCTTGCACGACTATACGATTAGCTCCAATAAAGAGCAAAGTCAGCAAACCATGTCGATTACGGCTAAGACATACCGTTATAAAGACACGGAGGCGGGTTCATGATTAAGCGCGTTTCCCTTGTCGCCAGCTTTACGCTGGTATTGGCCGCTTGCGGTGGTGGCGCTCAGTTTGCCGATCTAGACGCCTTTGTCGCCGCGAAGCGGGCGGCGCCATCTGGACAAATTCCACCGATTCCTGCTCTCAAAGCTTACCGCGCGTTTAGCTATTCGGCGTCTGGTCTGCGGGGCCCTTTTAATCGCCCGGTTGATGTTAAAGAAATTGCACGACTTGAAGCGGCTAGCAGTGTTAAACCTGATACCAAGCGCGAGAAAGAATACTTAGAACAGTACTCACTAGACTCCTTGACGGTGGTGGGAACGGTGCGCTTAAACGGGAAATTGTGGGCGTTAGTGAAGGACGCCGATGGCGGTGTGCATCGGGTTAAAGAAAGTAATTACCTAGGCCGGAATTACGGCAAAATTATTGAGGTTGCGGAGAACTACCTGACGGTTATTGAGATTGTCTCCACCGGCGGGGATGGCTGGGTTGAACGGCCGCGCTCCCTTGAACTGAAAGTCCGTAACTAAGAATTCGATTGGCGGAGAAGTAGATGAATACCCGAAAGCAAATGCAAAGCGCAGTGCAGGGCAAGCGCGCTGGTAGCGCGACCACAAATATGGGGCGACAGATCCTAGGTGGGGTGTGTTTGTTGTTGGCGTCGATAGCCGCTTCAGCAGCCAACTTGACGGATGTGCAATTTAACTCACTGCAGGGTGGCAGCTTTGAAGCGCGCTTTACCTTTGATGGCCCGGCGCCAGAAGTGAAGGGCTACACCATTGAAAAGCCTGCTCGAATTGCGCTGGACCTGGTTGCGACGGGTAATAAATTGTCTCAGAAGAAATTCCCCCTAGCCTACGATAATGCCAGTAGCGCCGTGGTGTTAGAGGGCCGGGACAGAACTCGGGTTGTGCTGAACTTAGTGAAACTCGCGTCATACCAGACGCGTGCAGAAGGCAATACGCTTATCGTTGAGGTTGGTAGCGGTGGCGGTCAGGCCTACCTGAAAGAGAAGTACAATAGCCCGTTAGTCTCGTCGGCCAAAGCGGCGACGCCGGCGGCTAATAATATAACCGATCTTGATTTTCGTCGTGGCGATAAGGGTGAAGGCCGCTTGGTGATTCAGTTGGCTGATGCCAAGGCTGATATCAATGTCTACGTCGAAGGATCTAAAATCAAAGTGGATTTTGGCGGCGTTAACCTGCCCGCCAGCTTACAGCGCCGCTTTGATGTCGTTGATTTTGCAACCCCGGTGAAATCGATCGAAGCGCGCATGGGCGAGAAGGGTGCGAAGTTGGCCATTGAGGCCCAGGGGGAATACGACTACCTTGCGTATCAAACCGATACTGAATACGTCGTGAGCGTTAAGCCATTAACAAAGAAAGAAGTGGCTGACCGTCGTCGTGAATTCGCTTATGTTGGCGAAAAGCTGTCACTGAATTTCCAGGATATTGAAGTCCGCTCGGTGTTGCAGTTGATTGCTGATTTCACTGAACTGAACTTGGTTGCCAGTGATACGGTTAAAGGCAATATTACGCTGCGCTTGCAAAATGTACCTTGGGATCAAGCGCTTGAATTAGTGCTAAAGACTAAGGGCTTAGATAAGCGCCAGGTGGGTAATGTTCTGATGGTTGCGCCCGCGGCAGAAATATCCGAGCGTGAGCGGCAAGAAATTGAGGCTCAGAAGCAAGTTGAGGAGCTCGCACCGCTGCAAAGTGAATTTATTCGCGTGCGTTATGCGGATGCATCAGAATTATTTAAGTTGTTTGCGCGCAATGGCAATGACAACGGTAATAACAATAGTGGCAACAGTGACGGGCCATCGACAGGCAGTATTCTTTCCCCTCGCGGTTCAGTTATTGTCGACGAACGCACCAACTCACTGCTGATTACTGAAACGGCCGAGCGTTTGGACGAGTTCCGTCGCCTGATAGCCCTTATAGATGTCCCCGTGCGCCAAGTGCAAATTGAAGCGCGTATTGTTCGCGCAAGCTCAGACTTTGACCGCTCATTAGGGGTTAAGTGGGGCGGGGCCTATATTAAGCAAGACGGCGATAAGGTGTATTCCGCCAATGGTGATATAGCAAGTGACCAGGCAACCCAGAACAATTACCTGAGTGCCTTGGCCGCCGGTTCACCAACGTATACTGCGGTACCCGGCTTGGTTACTGACCTTGGCGTCTCTGGTGCGGCGGGTTCTTTTGCACTAGGTTTTATTAGCCCAGATGTTTTGTTGAACTTGGAGTTGTCGGCACTGGAGTCTAAGGGCCGCGGCGAGATCGTATCGCAACCTCGTGTGGTAACGGGTGATAAAGAACCGGCAATCATTAAATCGGGTACTGAGATTCCTTATCCGGAATCCTCAGCCAGTGGTGAAACCACCATTGCCTTTAAAGAAGCGGTATTGAAGTTAGATGTGACGCCGATTATCACGCCAGATGACCGAATTATTATGGATCTGACGATCAATCAGGACACCATTGGCTCGCTGGTCATTTCTACCGGCTTGGGCGGTCAGGTGCCAACAATCGACACCACTGAGCTGAAAACTCGGGTATTGGTGAGCAATGGTGAAACGGTTGTGCTTGGTGGGGTTTATGACCAAATTGACGTGCAGTCAGAAACCAAGGTGCCATTGCTAGGCGATATTCCCTTTTTTGGTCATTTGTTTAAGACCACCACAGTGACTCGTGAGAAGCAGGAGACGTTAATCTTTATTACGCCGCGCATTCTCGCCGACAGTTTGGTAGATTGATTGCAGATGATGAAGTCGGGTGCAGTATTTTTAGTTGGGCCAATGGGGGCGGGAAAGAGCACTATTGGCCGTTTGTTGGCAGAGACCTTGCGTTTTGAATTTTGCGATGTCGATCGTGAGATAGAAGAGCGTAGCGGTGTGGATATTCCTTGGATCTTCGATATGGAAGGTGAAGAGGGATTTCGTGATCGTGAAGAGAGTATGCTGTCTGAGTTGAGTGATGGCTCTCAAGTGGTTATTTCTACTGGTGGCGGTGCGGTATTGCGCAGTGTGAGCCGTAAGTTGATGGTCGCTAGAGGCACGGTGATTTATCTTAAAACCTCAGTGGAGGAGCAGGTGCGACGTACCGCTCGGGATCGCAAGCGTCCACTGTTGCAAAATGGTGATCCCGGTACAACCCTGCGAAACTTAATGGCCCTGCGTGAACCTCTCTACGAAGAAATTGCCGATTACACGGTATTAACGGATAATCGCACTCCGAAGTCAGTTGTTCAGGAATTGTGTGAGCAGCTCGGCGCCAGCGACCTCAGCGCGCAATATTGATATACTAAGTGTCCCGGTCTAGGGGCACTTTAATCTTTTCCCGGATATATTATTAATGAAACACCTCGAACTCGATTTGGGAGCGCGTAGCTATCCCATTTTTATCGCGCCCGGTATCCTTGGTGATGGCGCGCTGTGGCTGAAATATATTCGCGGCCAGCAGGTTTGTATTGTTAGCAATGACACCATCGCGCCACTTTATTTGGCGAGCTTGAAGCAGCAGCTGGCGGGCAAGTCGGTCTGTGAAGTGATTTTGCCGGACGGCGAGGCCCATAAAACCTTGGCTGTGCTGGAAAATATTTTCGACACCCTACTGCAGGCGAATCACAATCGCAGCACTACGCTTATTGCCCTTGGTGGCGGCGTTGTTGGCGATATGTGTGGTTTTGCGGCGGCCTGTTATCAGCGTGGTGTTCAGTTTATTCAGATCCCAACAACGCTGTTGGCCATGGTGGATTCTTCGGTCGGCGGAAAAACTGGCGTGAATCACCCGCTGGGCAAGAACATGATTGGCGCCTTTCATCAGCCCAATTGTGTATTAGCAGACTTAAATGTATTGAAAACCCTGCCAGACCGCGAGTTTTCGGCGGGTATGGCTGAGGTAATTAAATACGGTTTGATTTGTGATGCCGATTTTTTTACTTGGTTAGAGCAAAATATGAGCGGCTTAATGGCGCGTGATGCCGAATTATTGAGCGAGGCCGTGTACCGCTGTTGTGTGAATAAAGCAAATGTCGTTGCCGATGATGAGCGCGAGGGTGGGCGGCGCGCTATCTTAAATCTCGGGCATACCTTTGGTCATGCTATTGAAACGGCAGAAGGCTATGGCAATTGGCTGCATGGTGAGGCTGTCGCCGCAGGTACGGCGCTAGCGCTAGCGCTATCGGTTAAAATGGCATGGCTAGAGCCTGAAGTTGAAGCACGGGGTTTGGCCCTTTTGGCAAATGCTGGTCTGCCTATTTCTCCGCCGTCAAATATGAATGTGGATCAATTTTTGCAGCTCATGGGGCGTGACAAGAAGGTGCTGGATGGCCAGTTACGCCTTATATTGTTAACGGGTTTGGGTGAGGCGGTGGTGAGTTCCGAGGCTAGCGTTGAAATGATTAGCCAGGTTTTGCTCGCCGCCGGCGTAGGTGCCTAGCGAGTATTATTTGCAGGTGATTGATTAAAAATTGATCGCTGGAGCGGGCGAAGTTTGTCGCTGGTGCCTCGTCCGTGTAGAATGTCACTCCTTTTTTCGGGTATGTGTAAAATTCCGAAACATTCTTTCCGACTATCTTTTTGTTTTTCTTAGTAATTTTGCGAGAGTCGTTTTATGAGTACAGGCCTGTACAGACCTGATGATGTGCGCGATAACTGTGGCTTTGGCCTGATTGCCCATATGCAGGGCACCGCCAGTCACAAATTATTGCAGACAGCCATCGAATCACTGACGTGTATGACCCATCGCGGCGGTATTGCTGCGGATGGCAAAACCGGTGATGGCTGCGGCCTGCTGCTTAAAAAACCGGATGGTTTTTTGCGCTCCGTAGCTCGTAAAGATTGCGGTACCGAGTTAACCGCTACTTACGGGGTTGGCCAAATTTTCTTGAGCCGTGATCCTTTGCTGGCTCAAGCGGCCCGTGCTGCGTTTGAAAAGGTGCTGATCAATAATGGTTTGACGCCGGCTGGGTGGCGTGAAGTGCCCGTTGATTCATCGGTATGCGGCGAAATCGCTCTCGCGAGCCTGCCCCGTATTGAACAAGTGTTTATCAATGTTGAGGGTATGGACACTCAGCAGCTACGCACGTGTTTGTTTGTGGTGCGTCGTCAAGCCGAGATCGCTACTGCTGATGATCCTGATTTTTATATCAGCAGCTTATCCAGCGATGTTATCTCTTATAAAGGTCTGGTAATGCCAGTGGATTTGCCGAGGTTTTATCTTGACCTGGCCAACCCTGAGCTAGAAACGGCAATTTGCGTATTCCACCAGCGCTTTTCAACCAATACTAGCCCGCGCTGGCCTTTGGCGCAGCCGTTCCGCATGTTGGCTCACAATGGTGAGATCAACACCATTGAAGGTAACCGCAATTGGGCTGAGGCGCGCACGGGTAATTTTAGTAGCCCATTGCTGCCTGATGTGTCTGAGCTAATGCCACTGGTTAACCGCACCGGCTCCGACTCTTCAAGTCTCGATAATATGCTTGAACTGCTGGTTGCTGGCGGCATGGATTTGTTCCGTGCGGTACGTATGCTAGTACCGCCAGCTTGGCAAAATATCGAGCATATGGATGCTGATTTAAAAGCATTCTACGAATACAACTCCATGCACATGGAGCCTTGGGACGGCCCTGCTGGTTTGGTGCTTACCGACGGCCGCTACGCCGTGTGTATGCTAGATCGCAATGGCTTGCGTCCGTCACGCTGGGTAATTACCAAAGATGGCTTTATTACCGTGGCCTCGGAAATAGGTACTTACGGTTATCAGCCTGACGACGTTGTTGCCAAGGGCCGCGTTGGCCCCGGCCAAATTTTGGTTGTTGACACCGAAACTGGCGAGCTTCTTCATACCGAAGAAGTCGACAACCGCCTTAAATCGGCGCACCCCTATAAGCAGTGGTTGCGGGAAAACGGCAATCGCCTCCAAGATCAGTTGGGTCAAGGCAACCGTCCAGCACTGCCCGAGGGTGATACCCTTGTCGCCTTGCAAAAGTATTTTCAGGTCAGCTTTGAAGAGCGTGAGCAGGTATTGTCTGCTTTGGCCGACAGCGGCAATGAAGCCGTAGGCTCGATGGGCGACGACACCCCTATGGCGGTGTTGAGTTCTCAGCAACGCTCGCTATATGACTACTTCCGTCAAAAGTTTGCGCAGGTTACCAATCCGCCAATCGACCCCTTGCGGGAATCGATTGTTATGAGTTTGGAGACGCTGCTCGGCGCCGAGCAAAATGTTTTTGAACAGACTGCTGATCACGCTGACCGCTTAATTTTAACCAGCCCGGTATTGTCACCAGATAAATTTGACCGCTTGATGCATGTCGATTCACCGCGCTACCCCTTGGCGCGGATTGAACTGGCTTATGACCCAGCGTTGACCTCCTTACAAGACGCGGTAACTGCCGTTGCCGAGGCTGCAGAGGCGGCCGTGCGCAGCGGTAAAGTTATTTTGCTGCTCAGTGACCGTGCGGTAGAGCCAGGTATGCTGGTGGTTCACAGCTTGCTGGCAACGGGTGCGGTACATCACCACCTGATTAAGCAGGGTTTGCGCTGCGATGCCAATATTGTGGTTGAGACCGGCAGTGGCCGTGACTCTCATCAAATGGCCTGCTTGTTTGGTTTTGGTGCGACAGCTGTTTACCCCTATATGGCCTTCGCCGTGATCAGCGACATGCTGGAAAGTGGCGAAATTCTTGGCGACGAGCAAACTGCTCACACCAATTATTGCAAGGGTATTAATAAGGGCCTGCTCAAGATTATGTCCAAAATGGGCATTTCGACTATTGCGTCTTACCGCGGTGCCCAGCTGTTTGAAGCTATTGGTTTGGCAGATGAAATTGTCGATACCTGCTTTAAAGGCGTTGCCAGCCGTATCGCTGGTGCCGGATTTGAGCAGTTGCAGCGCGATCAAGAAGCCTTGGCGACCATTGCATGGTTACCACGCAAGCCGTTGGATCAAGGTGGCTTGCTGAAGTATGTGCACGGCAAGGAATATCACGCGTTTAATCCCGACGTGGTAATGACCTTGCAAGACGCAGTAAAAAGCGGCGATTACGCGGTGTGGAAGAAGTATTCCAATCTCGTCAATAATCGGCCTATTGCGACATTGCGCGATTTGCTCGGCATTAAGGCAGATGTTAAAGCTATTCCGCTAGATGAAGTGGAGCCGATTGAAAGTGTGCTGCGCCGTTTTGACTCAGCGGGTATGTCGCTGGGTGCATTAAGCCCTGAAGCACATGAAGCATTAGCAACTGCAATGAACCGCTTGGGTGGCCGCTCTAACTCTGGTGAGGGCGGCGAAGACCCCGCGCGCTACGGTACTGAGCGGGTATCTAAAATTAAGCAGGTGGCGTCTGGCCGCTTTGGTGTTACCCCACACTACTTGGTGAACGCCGAAGTTCTGCAGATAAAGGTGGCCCAGGGTGCTAAGCCCGGTGAAGGTGGCCAGTTGCCTGGCGGTAAAGTTAACGCCTTGATCGCGCGTCTGCGCTATGCGGTGCCAGGTGTAACCTTGATTTCGCCGCCACCTCATCACGACATTTACTCCATTGAAGATTTGGCCCAGCTTATTTTTGACCTTAAACAGGTCAATCCAAGTGCGCTAGTGTCGGTTAAATTGGTATCTGAGCCTGGTGTTGGCACTATTGCCGCGGGTGTGGCGAAAGCCTATGCCGATTTGATTACCATCTCCGGCTACGATGGTGGTACGGCGGCGAGCCCGATCACCTCGATTCGCTATGCAGGTTCGCCTTGGGAGCTCGGTTTATCTGAGGCTCAACAAACTCTGCGCGGCAATGGCTTGCGTGGCAAGGTGCGGGTACAGACTGACGGCGGCTTAAAAACCGGCCTCGACGTCGTGAAGGCGGCCATGCTCGGCGCTGAGAGTTTCGGTTTTGGTACCACGCCGATGGTGGCACTGGGCTGTAAGTACCTGCGTATTTGTCACTTAAATAACTGTGCGACCGGTGTTGCAACCCAAGATGAGCGTCTGCGTGACGAGCATTTCATCGGTACTGTGGAAATGGTGATGAATTTCTTCACCTTTATTGCCATGGAAACCCGTGAGTGGATGGCCAGCATGGGCATTCGCACCATGGCGGAATTGATTGGTCGTACCGATTTAATGGAGCAAAAGCAGGGACAGACCGAGAATCACGGTTTGCTCGACTTGGCACCGATCTTGTACAAAGATCCTGCGATGGCAGGTCAGCCTGAGTTTTGCGAAGTGGACTTAAACGCCCCCTTCGATAAGGGCGAAAAAGCCGAGGTCATGGTTGCTGCGGCCCTGCCTGCGATTGAAGCCAAGACCGGCATTACCTTGGATTTTACCGTTACCAACTGTGACCGCTCTATTGGTGCACGCCTGTCTGGTGAAATTGCCAAGCGTTACGGCAATCTGGGCATGGATGACGCGCCGGTGACCTTGAATTTGAAAGGAACTGCGGGCCAGAGCTTTGGCGTATGGAATGCCGGTGGTTTGAATATGTATTTGGAAGGCGATGCCAACGACTATGTCGGTAAAGGTATGGCTGGCGGCAAATTGGTTATTTACCCGCCCAAGGGCAGTGTGTTTGCGAGTCAAGATACGTCTATTGTGGGTAATACCTGTTTGTACGGTGCTACTGGCGGTAAATTGTTTGCAGCGGGGACCGCTGGTGAGCGCTTTGGCGTACGTAACTCGGGCGCCCATGCGGTGGTTGAGGGTGCCGGCGATCACTGTTGTGAGTATATGACTGGTGGTAATGTGACCGTATTAGGGCCAACCGGCGTCAATTTTGGTGCAGGCATGACGGGCGGTTTCGCCTATGTGCTCGATGAAGCCAACCGCTTCGTTGACCGCTATAACAGTGAGTTAGTTGAAATGTGTCGGATTACCTCTGAGTCTATGGAGGCCTATCGGGCGCATCTGCGCGGCAATATTCAAGAGTTTGTGACTGAAACCGGATCGGCGTGGGGACAGCATATACTTGATAATTTTGACGACTACATCGGTAAGTTCTGGATGATTAAGCCCAAGGCGGCGAGCCTCAGCCGTTTGCTTGACTCCACCAGAAGACGTCCGGAATAAGCTAGCCGAGTAGCGATGAGGTAAATCGAAAATGGCAGAACGTTTACAAAATACATTCCAGTTTCTTGATGTTGGTCGTCAGGATCCCGGTAAAAAAGACATGGTGCAGCGTAAAACTGCGTTTGTTGAAATTTACGAGCCCTATAAAGAAGAGGACGTAAAGCAGCAGTCGCATCGTTGTCTGAGCTGTGGCAACCCCTATTGTGAGTGGAAATGCCCAGTTCACAACTATATTCCTAACTGGTTAAAGCTGGTTACCGAGGGCAATTTGTTTGAGGCGGCGGAATTAAGCCACCAGACCAATAGCTTGCCAGAAGTCTGCGGTCGAGTGTGCCCGCAGGATCGACTGTGCGAGGGTGCATGTACCCTAAACGACGGTTTTGGCGCGGTAACAATCGGGTCTACTGAAAAGTACATAACCGATACTGCACTGGCCATGGGCTGGCGCCCAGACATGTCGAAGCGGGTGTGGACTGATAAGAAAGTTGCGGTCATTGGCTCTGGCCCTGCGGGTATCGGCTGCGCCGATGTCCTGGTGCGCGCTGGTGTCAAGCCCGTCGTCTTTGACCGTTACCCAGAAATTGGTGGTCTGCTGACTTTTGGTATTCCTGAGTTCAAGCTTGAAAAGTCTGTGATCCAGCGTCGCCGCAAAGTGTTGGAAGACATGGGCGTAGAGTTCCGCGTTAACGTCGATGTCGGTGTTGATATCACGCTAGAGTCCTTGCTCGAAGAATACGATGCCGTGTTCCTTGGTATGGGTACTTACAAATACATGAAGGGTGGCTTCCCTGGCGAAGATTTACCCGGTGTCTACGATGCCTTGCCGTTCTTGGTGTCGAATGTAAATCGCAATATGGGCTGGGAAAAAAATCCAGCCGACTTTATTGATGTGAAGGGCAAGCGGGTTGTGGTTTTAGGCGGTGGTGACACAGCGATGGACTGCAACCGCACCTCGATTCGTCAGGGCGCGGAAAGCGTAGTTTGCGCTTACCGCCGCGATGAAGAAAATATGCCAGGCTCGCGTAAAGAAGTACAAAACGCCGGTGAAGAAGGCGTGCAGTTCTTCTTTAATCGCCAGCCCATCGCGATTGTTGGCGATGCCCATGTCGAAGGTATCAAGGTTGTAAGTACTCAGCTTGGTGAACCCGACGAGAATGGCCGTCGTCGCCCCGAAGTGATTCCGGGCAGCGAAGAAGTGATTCCCGCAGACGTGGTGTTGGTTGCCTTTGGTTTCCAGCCGAATCCACCGTCGTGGATACCGGATGCAGGTGTTACCGTAAATAGCTGGGGCGGTATCGACGCCGCCGAGCAGCAAACCTATAAATTCCAAACCAGCAATCCTAAGATATTTGCTGGTGGTGATATGGTGCGCGGCTCAGACTTGGTGGTTACCGCTGTATGGGAAGGCCGCCAAGCCGCTGAAGGCATATTGGATTATTTACAAGTCTGAGGTCTGAGGTCGGAGGTCAGGCGCAAAGGCGTCAGACACCTGACTTCCGACGCCCGACTAAAGGTTTATTATGACTGAACTTAAAAACGATACCTTCCTGCGCGCCCTCCAGCGCGAGCCGGTAGAATACACGCCAGTATGGATGATGCGCCAAGCTGGCCGTTATCTACCCGAATACCGCGCTACTCGTGGCAAGGCCGGCGATTTTATGTCGTTGTGTATGAACCCTGAGCTGGCCTGCGAAGTAACTTTACAGCCGCTAGAGCGCTATCCCTTAGACGCCGCCATCCTGTTTTCAGATATTTTGACTATTCCCGATGCCATGGGTTTGGGCTTGTATTTTGAAACCGGTGAAGGCCCGCGTTTTAAGAAAACCGTGCGGACGATGGCGGATGTTGAAGCGCTTCCCGTTGTCGATGGCGAGAATGATCTGACTTACGTTTGCGACGCGGTGCGTACTATTCGTCGCGAACTCAATGGCCGCGTGCCCTTGATTGGTTTTTCTGGCAGCCCGTGGACCTTGGCTACTTATATGGTTGAGGGCGGTGGCTCAAAAGACCATGCCCGCTGCAAGGCCTTGGCTTTTGACCAGCCTGAGCTTATGCACGCGCTACTCGATAAATTGGCCCAAAGTGTCACTGCGTATTTGAATGATCAAATTCGCGCGGGCGCCCAAGCGGTACAAATTTTTGATACCTGGGGCGGGGCACTGAGCCATAACGCCTATCAGGAATTCAGCCTGCGTTATATGCAGCGTATCGTTGACGGCCTGATTAAAGAAAATGACGGTCGCAAAGTACCGGTTATTTTGTTCACCAAAAATGGTGGCCAGTGGTTAGAGCTAATGGCCGCCACCGGTGCCTCGGCACTGGGCTTGGATTGGACTACAGATATTGGCGCGGCAAGAGCTCGGGTCGGCGATAAAGTTGCCCTGCAGGGCAATATGGACCCGTCGATGTTGCGGGCGTCACCCGCGCGAATTCGCGAAGAAGTGGCGACAATTTTAGCGCGCTACGGCACTGGTCCGGGCCATATCTTTAATTTGGGCCACGGTATTACCCCTGAAGTTGACCCTGCCCATGCCGGCGCATTCATTGAATGTGTTCGGGAGCTGTCGGCGCCGTATCACAGCAAATAGCAGATTAGTTAAGGTGCAAAAAAGGCGGGTTTTCCCGCCTTTTTTGTGCCTCCAATAAAGATATTAGTTGCCTGATTGTTAAGGCATAACCTCCACAAAATGTTTCCATTTGTTTTGTAGACTGATAAACCATTGCGGAGCGCCATTACCTGTACCGGAAAATTCGAGTTCGGGGTAATGGGCGGTTACGCGATTGAGAATACCGTGGTCCTTTTCATTAATATCGATCAGTAATAAATGGCGTCCGCTCGCCAAAGCTTGCTGAAAGCGTTTGAACTCGTGGTGGGGCTCTTGAATGCCAAATAGTCCACCTTCCCACGTAAAGAAACCGAGCACGACGATGGCGAGGAAAATAAAAGGCGTCCAGCCTGCTGCAGTTTCGGTTGCGCCGGAGTAGTGGCCGACCGCGAGTACAACCGCAGAAGCGGCTGCGCCGATCAATGCGCCGCGCTCCATTGAGTGGACAACATCTTTGCGTAATACCGCTTCAACATCGTTGAGCTTGCGTATGGTTACGCCGCGATCATCATTGCTTAATACATGAATTTGCGGGGTGGAAATACCGTTTGCTTCGAGGTCGTGTTCAACAGCTTCGAGTTTGTCGAGATTATCAGCCAGAAAAAAATAGCGTTTCATATTATGCTCCTAACCGTAGCTAGCGTATGCAGTAGCGCTGGTCTTAAGAGAATGCGGCCATTGCTGCTACAATCGTCTGCTTTAGTCTAGCAGTGTCAGGGCGGCCTGCCCCGCGCTAAATAGCGCTTTATTATTGTATTTTTGTCTAAGCCGAGGCGCTGTGATTTCCTATAAATCTATTGCTGGGGCAGTTTTGGGAGTGAGATGGGCGTGATGAGTTTGGTAAATGACGATAAAAAAGTGGTGGAAGCTGAAATTCGCCGCTGGCTTGAGCAAGTGGTTGTCGATTTGGGGCTTTGTCCCTTTGCCGCTAAGCCTCTTCAGGAGGAGCGGGTTAGTATCGAGGTTAGTTTGGCACAAAACCCTGAAGATTTAGCCTCTGACCTGCATCTCGCGCTGTGTCGGTTAGAAGAGACCCCAGTGGCGACCTTGGAAACGAGTCTTTTGGTGGTGCCCAATATGTTGGGCGATTTCTACGATTACAACGACTTCTTGGATATTGCCGATGCCATCTTATTGGAAGGCGATTGGGAGGGTGAAATTCAAATTGCGAGTTTCCATCCCCAGTACCAGTTTGCTGGAACGAATAAAAACGACGCTGAAAACTTCACCAATCGGGCCCCGTACCCCATATTTCATTTATTGCGCGAGGCGAGTTTAGAGGCAGTATTGGCGGCTTACCCCGATCCAGATGCTATTCCTGAGCGAAATATTGAGCTGTTTCAGGGTATGGAAATAGCGGCGATTAAAGCGTTATTTCCTTACTGTTTCCGTTAATGTTTCATTGCTAGCTCGGCGGGAACTGGTTCAGGATCTCGGCAACGGCTTCTTCTATCATCGCAGTATTGGCTTTGGGGTCGCTATTATGAAGCTCCACGACCAGAGATCCTCGCCAACTTAGCTTCATGTCAGCAGGATTTATAAAGTCAATTATGATTTGTACATTGCGATTGACGGTGTCCTTGCCTAGGGGCACGCCCACCGAGCTGCTCATACCGAAATTGCCGCCAAAGCTGCCGATTCCTAAACCAAGTCGCGGGCTGCGGTCGATGGTGTCGGCGGCTTCTGCCAAATAGTACTTAACAATAAAGTCGGCCGCTTGCGGAGCCGGAGCTTTGAGGTATGCGCGATTGCTTAGCTGGGTTTGCAGCGCTGCTTTAACATTGTCGATAATAAAGGGCGAAATGTTCTTATCTGCGCCACTACTCTCTGACCAGAGGTAGTGCTGGTAGCGACTGAAATCAATATTGGGATTGTAATCGCTCACGACATTGGTCGTGCTGCAGGCACTTAGCAGCATCGCTACGATAAGAATAAATAGTTTGCTGGTTTTCATATAAGCCGTCCTTATAACCAATGTGGTCGGAAATTATTGCCTAATTCAGCGCACGCCGCGTGTCTGGGGCAGCTAAGCAGATGATCATTAACAAAGCCCAAGGCCTGTAAATTGGCATAACAAATGGTGCTGCCAAAAAAACGAAATCCGCGTTTTTTTAGATCTTTACTAATGTGATCTGATTGGGCGCTGGTAGCGGGTACGTCGGACAAACTGCGCCAGTGATTTTGCAGTGGGGTGTCATCGAAGTAGGACCACATATAGCGAGCAAAGCTGCCGTATTCCTTTTGAATGTCTAAAAACAGGCGGGCGTTGCTAATGGCGCTTTCTATTTTTAAACGATTGCGCACAATTGCAGGGTTGGCCTTTAAAACCTCGACCATGTCGGCGTCAAATTTGGCGACTTTACGGGGATTGAAATTGGCAAATGCTTTTCGATAGCCTTCGCGCTTGCGTAGTATGGTGAGCCAACTGAGACCGGCTTGCGCAGATTCCAAAATAAGAAACTCAAAATGTTTGGCGTCGTCGTCACTGGGTACGCCCCACTCCGTATTATGGTAGCGAATATATTGCGGGTCACTGAGACACCAGCCACAAAGCTCAGACACAAGGCATACTCCTTTTCTTTATTCTTGCAGATTACACCACTCACAGCGCTGGCGGCTATGCCATAATGACGGGCATTCTTTCCTAATACGCTAATTCAACAGGGAGTTTTATGAAGATGATTAAGCCAGTTTTGGCCTTGTTATTGGCGGCAACTGTGGTGGCTTGTGCGGAGTCACCTACTGGACGCCGTCAAATGCTTTTGTTTTCAGATGGTGAAATGTCGCAGATGGGCGGCACAGCGTTTGAAGAAATGAAAAAGAAAATGACCATCAATAAGGACGGCGCGACGAATCGCTATGTTAGTTGTGTTGCTGATGCGATTACCGCCAGCCTACCCTCGGAGTGGCGGGGCAGTTGGGAGGTTGTGGTATTTCAGGAAGCCTCAGCTAACGCCTTTGCATTACCGGGTAAAAAAATTGGTGTTCATACCGGTATATTCTCTGTGGCGAAAAATGCTGATCAGCTCGCGACGGTAATTGGTCATGAAGTGGGCCATGTCTTGGCGCATCACAGTGCCGAGCGGATGTCGGTGCAAAGTGTCGCCGGTACGGGTACCCAGCTAGTGGGGGTGTTATTGGGTGAAGGGGCAGGTAAAGAGACCGTGATGGGCTTGCTTGGCTTGGGTACGCAATATGGGGTTGTGCTGCCTTACGGTCGGGCTCAAGAGTCAGAAGCCGATTTAGTGGGTTTGGATTTAATGGCGAAGTCGGGCTTTAACCCTGAGGCGAGTATTAGTCTGTGGCAAAACATGAGTGCAGCCAGTGGCGGTCAGCCGCCTGAGTTTATGTCGACCCACCCCTCCCACGCGTCGCGGATTAAAGATTTGCAAAGGCAGTTAGTGACAGCAACCCCCCTCTACCAGCAGGCGCAGGCCAGAGGTATTAAGCCGGTGTGTAAGCGCTAAACAGAGAGGTAAGAGGAAAGGGTAAACGCGACGGAAATAACATGCTCGTCGCGCTTATTCATCGCAACAGGCGCGGTGATTCATCGATAGCGCGGGCGCCTGACAGTCTGGCTTGCCAATAACCTTGGCGGGCACGCCAGCGACCACGGTATGAGGTGGTACATCGCGTAACACCACGCTACCGGCCATTACTTGCGCACCCTCACCAATATGTATATTGCCCAGTATTTTTGCGCCAGCGCTGAGTAATACGCCATCAGCGACCTTGGGGTGGCGATCACCCTCTTCTTTACCGGTGCCGCCAAGAGTGACCGATTGCATAATAGATACATTATTGCCCACGACGGCGGTTTCGCCGATCACAATACCCGTCGCGTGATCCATCAGAATTCCTTGACCGATTCTAGCGGCGGGGTGAATGTCGACGCCAAACTCGCAGGAGATTCGGTTCTGGAAATACAGGGCTAGCGATGTCCGGCCCTGTAACCACAGGGCGTGGGCAATGCGATAAGACTGCAGGGCATGGAAGCCTTTGAAATATAAAAAGGGTATCGACAGACTGCCACATGCCGAGTCGCGCTCAAATACCGCGCAGATATCGGCGCGTATGGCGCCGCCAATACTGGGGTCGCTAATAAACGCTTCTTCAATGACCTCTCTTACCAGCAGCGCTGATGCGGCTGGGCTGTCGAGACTGTGTGCCAAGTGAAAGCTAAGCGCGGTTTCCAGGGTGTCGTGATTGAGGATGGTTGCGTGTAGAAAACTGGCTAGTACTGGCTCGCGCTCGACCTCGCAGGCGGTTTCCTTGCGGATGGTTTGCCATACAGGATCGAGTTTGTCAGTCTTTTTTGCGGCGTGAATAGTCATGATGAATAGTGTATCGAAATTGTCGCCAAAGTATAGCGCGGCGTGTTGCTCGTGTAACCTTTGCCCCCCACACTGAGCCACGATCTTCATGTTTTGGTAATTTACAGCCATTGCCCCCACGCAATGGGCTTGCGACACTAGAATGACGTTTTCCAGTGGACTCATTATGCGGCAGGATCAGCGACCCTATTGGGTTAAAAAGAACTATTTACGCTTTCGCAGTTGGTATACCCAGCATTTTCTAAAGCCCGCCTGTGATTTTCTGGGCGATTACCCGACTTTTATGAAGCCTTGGTATATCTCGATCTCGGGGCCAAATATTGAAATTGGCCACTGTGCCACGGTAATAGGTGAGCCGGAAAATCGGGTAAAAATTGGCGTTTGGGGAAATGACGAGCACAGTGGTCGAATTAAAATTGGTGACTATGTGCTGATTAGTCCGGGTACTCGAATTTCGGCCGCCAATGAAATCATTATTGGTGACAGCGTCATGATCGCCAATGGTGTATATATCACTGACAGCGATTGGCATCAGATGTACGACCGAGCGAGTCGCAGTACCGATTTTGCCCCGGTTCATATCGCTAATAATGTGTGGCTGGGTGACCGCAGTACCGTGCTTAAGGGCGTCACCATTGGTGAAAACAGCGTGGTTGCGGCCTGCGCGGTAGTGAGCCGGGATGTGCCTGCGAATGTTGTGGTAGCCGGTAATCCGGCCGTTGTGGTGAAAGAGCTGGATGTGACTCGACCAATGAAAACCCGCGCAGACTATTTTGCTGACCCAGCGGGGCAGGCTAAATTTTTTGATGGTGTCGATAAAATGGTGTTACAAAAAAACGGCTTCTTGCGCTGGTTGCGAATATTGGTAAAGCCGAGTACTAAGGATTAGGGGCGCGCTGCGGATATCCATATGACGCTTAACTTATTTTGCTGTGGGCCGGTCTAATATTTCCATTTTCGCGGGAACGCCTTCTGAGCCAATCAGTAGACGTTTGCCGTCTCGGCTAAAGGTTCCGGCTTCAATTTGCGGCAGGGATTTTACGTTCACCACGACGGGTGTTGCGTTTAAGACTTGCAGCCAGCTTTGATTTTGTTTGCGCGGAAAATAGTAGGTTTTACCGAGGGTGACAATAATGGCGGCGTCACCGTTAGGGCTAAATGCCATCGCTGTTGGAGAAAAACGAGTGATGCGTCCGGCGCCTTGAGCTTGGTGTTTGTCGACACTTGGGATACTGCGGATCTCCCCTAAATAATTCAATGGCACTGGCTGTTCTGTCAGCGCGTCTAGGGAAAAGCGGTAGAGGCGAGGGTGGACGTCGCGTTTACTCAGCAAATAGACAAAGCGCTCGGCGCTGTCTACCGCGAGGGCTTCGGCGTCTCGGGGGCCGTCTTCGTTTATTAGCATGAAATGGCGTTGCACGCTGGCTTCCATCACCGGCGATTTCAGCACAGTAGGCTCGGCTATTACATACACGTCCGTGTAGGGCCGAAACGCCATATTGTCGCCAATATCAGCAAGGACTAAATAGCTGCCAGTGGTGTCGCTAAAGCTGTCTATATCTTCCCAATCAAAAGCGCTAGCGCCTTTGATACGTAGCTCAGTGAGGTGTTGTCCCTGCTCATTAAAGGCAACTAGGCGGGGGCGGTCGCCACTGTCGTTATGTGCCCAGTAACGATTATTGTGATGGGCGCTGGCAGTGATGCCGCTCATCTCGGTGAGTAAGGTGCTGTTGATTTCGATATGGCGGGCTGGAGCAGCGCTTGCAGTTGTGGCAAAAGTAAGCTGGGCGGCCACGGCAATACAAGTGCACAGCATGCCGATGAACGTGCGAATTCTGAGTATGCTCATGTGGATCCTGTCGGGGTGGCAAATTGCTGTTCACTATGGAGTGCGTAGTTAGGTGCTTGTTCCCGCACCACTGAGCTATTTTACACGCGCAATATAATGGTTTTAAGACACCGGTGTTTTGCGAAACTCTCAACGCTGTCGGTTTCAATAAAATGCAAATATAGACAGCGTCAAGATGCCTTGGTAGATTGGCCGGATGTCTAAATCTGAAATTAGCGCCGGTGCAACAGAAGTTAAGCCCTACCATCATGGTGATCTGCGACGGCAGCTGCTCGATGCTGCCGCTAATTTGATTCGCGAAGAGGGGGAGGCTGCCTTGTCAATGCGAAAGCTTGCCCTCGCGGTTGGCGTGTCGCGCACTGCACCATACCATCATTTTAGCGATAAGCAGGCCCTTCTGTGTGCCGTTGCTGAAGAGGGCTTTCGGCGCTTTCGACGTATTGTTACCACCCGCCTTGACACTTCTGAGCCCGCTGCCGTGATTGATGAGGCGGCGATTCGCTTATTTATACGTCGCTATATCGATTTTGCGGTGAGTAACGCCGAGTATTACGACTTAATGTTTGGCGGTCATTTGTGGAAGTCTGAGCAGTTGACGGCGTCTTTGAAAGACGAAGCCTACACTTCATTTAAGGTTTATGTTGATCAGATTCGCTGCTGGCAAAAAGCAGGGTTGGTGTCTGCCACGGTTGATCCGCTGCGCTATGCCCAGGTAAGTTGGTCGACTTTACACGGCATGAGTCGATTGCTGATTGACGGCATTTACTTAGACTCAGAGGCCGTAGCCGCCATGAGCGATGCCGCCGCCAATATGTTCTGGCAGCAACTACAGGCTGCTTAAGCCATTATTACTTGGCAGACCTTGCCTCAAGCACGGACATGGTTGACACTTCTTGGCCTTTATTTTGGTGTTATTAGCTAGGAGTCTGTGTGTCGGCCATTATTAGCGTATCCAATCTGAATAAAATTTATGCTGGGGGCTTTCGGGCTCTGAATAATATTAGTCTCGATATTCGCCGAGGTGAAATTTTTGCGCTGCTTGGTCCCAACGGTGCTGGCAAAACCACCTTGATTAGTATTATTTGCGGCATTGTCAATCCCAGTAGCGGGACAATCAGTGCTGACGGCCATGATATTGTGCGGGACTATCGCGCGGCCCGTAGCAAGATAGGCTTGGTGCCGCAAGAGCTCTGCACAGATGGTTTTGAAAGCGTGATGGCAACGGTCAAGTTTAGCCGAGGTTTGTTCGGTAAGCCCCCTAACCCCGCGTACATCGAACAAATTCTCCGTCAACTATCGCTGTGGGATAAAAAGGATTCGCGGATCATGTCCTTGTCGGGTGGCATGAAGCGCCGGGTGATGATTGCGAAGGCGCTATCGCATGAGCCTGAAATCCTGTTTTTAGATGAGCCGACCGCGGGGGTAGATGTGGAGCTGCGTCGGGATATGTGGAATATGGTGCGGGGGCTGCGGCAGCGGGGCGCGACAATTATTCTGACCACCCACTATATAGAAGAGGCCGAAGAAATGGCTGACCGAATTGGTGTGATTAACAAAGGCGAAATAGTTCTGGTAGAAGACAAGCGTGTGTTGATGGATAAGCTTGGGCAAAAGCAACTGCGCCTGCAGTTGCAAAAGCCCTTGGCTGTGCTGCCGCAGGAGCTGCAAGCTTATCCTTTAAGTCTGGGTAATGAGGGAATGGAATTAATTTACCATTTTGATACCCAAAGTGAGCACACCGGCATTGCGGATCTCTTCCGCCGCCTTGATGAGCACGGCATTGACTATAAAGACTTACAATCGCGGCAACGCTCTCTAGAGGAAATTTTTGTTAGCCTGGTATCTGCCCAACCACCCGCTGACGCGCCGCAGGCATCGGAGCTAATGTCATGAATATTCACGCTATTCGGGCTATTTATTTGTTTGAGTTAGGCCGCACTTGGCGGACTTTGATGCAAAGCATTGCCTCGCCAGTCATATCGACCTCACTGTATTTTGTGGTGTTTGGCTCGGCGATTGGTTCGCGCATGGTAGAAATTGATGGGGTGAGCTACGGCGCGTTTATTATTCCCGGTTTAATTATGCTGGCCTTGTTAACCGAGAGTATTTCCAATGCTTCCTTCGGGATATATTTTCCTAAATACAACGGCACCATCTACGAAATCTTATCGGCGCCAATTTCCATGCCCGAGATTCTGCTTGGCTATGTGGGTGCGGCGGCCAGTAAGTCAGTGATACTGGGTGGGATTATCCTTATTACGGCGCGCATATTCGTTGATTATCATATTGCCCATCCGGTGTGGATGGTCACATTTCTGGTGTTGACGGCGGTCACCTTTAGTTTGTTTGGCTTTATTATTGGTATTTGGGCAGATGGTTTTGAAAAACTGCAAATTATACCGATGCTCATTGTGACACCGCTGACCTTTCTTGGTGGCAGTTTCTATTCCATTACTATGTTGCCGCCCCTGTGGCAGACCATTACCCTCGCTAATCCCGTTGTGTATTTGATCAGCGCTTTTCGTTGGAGTTTTTACGATGTTGCTGACGTCAATGTTGGGGTCAGCGTGGCAATGATTTTGCTATTTATGGTGATTTGCTTGGCCTTGATTGCGTGGATTTTTCGCACCGGCTATAGACTAAAAAGTTGAATCTAATATTGATAGCGGTGCTCCCAGCGAATTCCGCTTGAGGTCTTGCTCACCGGCTACTTTTAGTAAATGTTTGAACAAGCGCAAGTATCAAAACTTGTTTTTGTATGAAGACATGCTAATGTGGCCGCCATGAATAATAAAAACGAAATCTTAAATTTAATTTCAATTATTTTAACAGTGGACGGGCTGCCCGAATTTTTGGTGCCGGCCTTTCTCTTTCAAGGCGATGGAGCTTGCTCGGTCGCCTGATTAACCACGCTAATAAATTTAGAACTGAAAGTGTGCCGTGCAATAAGGTGCGGCATATTGTCGGTACTATGCTTGGAGAGACGAGTGTTGACTAATTTGGATGATGAGTACTTATTGATAAAAGAGTCGGACTACCTGTCCTTAACCGAGTTTATAAAGTGTAATCGGTCTGAGGCGACAGTGGCCCTGGCAGAGGAAATGCGCAAGGCGAAGGTGCTGGCTGACGAGGGTTTTCCTGACAATGTGGTGTCATTAAATGCCACAGTTGATTTTTTTGACCCCGAGCTGAGCAAAGAAAGTAAAGTCACTTTGGTGCTGCCGTGGCAGGCCGATTTGACCAAGAGAAAAGTCTCTATTCTCTCGCCAGTCGGTTGTGCCTTAATTGGCTTGCGAACGGGTAAACGAATTAATTGGCCTTTGTTAAACGGTAAAACTCGCACCCTAGATATCGTGGGGGTGAGTCAGATGCAAAAACGCAAAATAAGGTCTCGCGCTTAAGTACTGTACACAACCCCCATGGACGGGGGCTAGCAAGGTCCTCCCGCATTTACCCAAAGCCGCAAAGCGTCGGCGAATTCACTTTGACTCAGTGGCGGCGTACTGCGATTCGCGCCGGGATTCCAACCCCATAAAACCAATTCATCCTCGGTCATGTGTCGGAATAAATCCTCTAGGCTGCGATTGCCATTTTTACCGGTGTCTTTAAGCGCGGCACAGAGCTGGCTAGGGCTTAAGTCCTCCCATGCCATGCTTAGTGGCGCCAGCCCCCAGTGCGGGGCGCCGGGCACCTCGTCGTCGGCCACATTGCTATCTTGGTGGCAGGCTGAGCATTGCAGTGTTGGCGCGCCGTGGTTGTCTTCGCCACGAACGACGAGTTGGTCGTGGCGGCGTCTTTCGTCACCTTGGCGAGGAAACTCGGTTTTGGTGTGACAGTTTAAGCAGCGGGGGTGGGTGAGCACCTCAAATAGCGGCTGAAACAGCGGTGATTGCGCAATGGCGGTTGTGCTGAGTAGGCTGGCGGCGATCATTAGCCATATCATTGGCAGGCGGCTGCGGATTTTTGCAAAATACGATGTCATTGTCGGCTCCGAGATCACGCGATAATAAAATTGAGGCGGCTTAGTGGTAATTCGCGGATGCGTTCACCGGTGGCGGCGAAAATGGCATTGGCTAGGGCCGGACCAACACAGGGCACACCAATTTCACCCACACCACCAACGGAATTACCGCTATTCACAATTACCGTTTCAATGATCGGCGTTTGGTGCATACGCAATACTGGGTAGTCATCGAAGTTGCTCTGCTGCACCACGCCGTCTTCGAGTAAAATCTCACCGAAAAGCACGCTAGACAGCGCAAAAATGACTGCGGACTCGACTTGGGCGATAACAAGATCGGGGTTGACGGCTGTGCCGCAATCGACGGCGCTGACCACTCTGTGTACGGTTAGCTCGCGGTTAGCAGACACCGACACCTCGACGACTTGGGCAATAAAGCTATTCCAGTGGCCCATAACCGCAATGCCCTGGCTCACGCCGGAGGTGCTTCGCCCCCAGTTTGCTGCTTGGCTTACTGCGTCGAGCACGGCGCGGTGACGGGGCTTTTCGCTGAGTAATTGGCGCCGGAATGCATATGGGTTTTGCCTGACCCGCAGGGCTAGTTCGTCAATAAACGTCTCTTGGGCAAAAACGTCGGAAAACTTATTGACTGAGCGCATCCACAGCGAAGGCATTGTGGGGAGTACGGTCAGATGTGCATCCATCAACACATTGTCGATTTTATACGGCATACCGGTTTCGAAATCGGTCAGCTCGGCGAGCGGAGGTAACTCCATGTCATGCAGTGCATCGAGCGCATTTTCGACATACAGCGATGCCGTGACATCTTGGGTTACCGCGCGGTGAGTCCATGCGGTTATTTCATCGGCACTGTTTAATGACGCTGACACCCGCACGGATGCCGCTGGGCGGTAATAGCCACCTTTCATGTCATCTTCTCGAGTCCAGATGACTTTCACTGGCTTTTGTAGGGCTTTGGCAACAAAGCAGGCGTCGCGGACAAAATCGGCCAGCGGGTTGCCGCGTCGACCAAAGCCGCCGCCAGCGGGCATCATATGGAAATTGATTTGATCGGGTAGGAGACCTAACACGACGCCAGCAAAAATTTTGTCGAGGGTGGCGGACTGGGTTCCGGTCCAGATTTCTGCGCTACTGCCGTCGTAGTCAACCACCACATTCAGTGGCTCCATGGCCGCGTGTGCCATAAAGGGAAAGTAGTAGTCGGCGCTCAGAGTCTCGCTGGCTTGGAGTTGCGCCAGCAGTGTTGAGCCGTCGCTGCGAATGGGTAGGCCCGGCAAATTAAGACGTAGATTGTAATCATTGCGCTGACTGGCGGAGTCGGTGCGGCCAGCGAGTAGCTCATTCCAGCTGACTTGCAGCGCTTTACGCCCTTGTTGGGCGGCCCAAAAATCGTCGGCGACTACCGCGACACCGGCGGGTATGGTGTGCACGCTGCGCACGCCAGGCACCGCAAGCGCGGCGTTGTCATCGACACTTAGGGCTTGGCCGTTAAAACGGGGTGGCCGGGCAATCAGGGCCGTAAGCATGCCGGGGATGTCGACATCCATGCCGTATTTAAAACTGCCGTCAGTTTTGGCGCTGGCGTCGGTGCGCTGGGGTGAGGTGCCAATAATTCGATAGCTGGCCGGGTCTTTAAGGGGCGGATTACTTGGCACACTCTCGTTGGCGGCGGCGCTGGACAGCTCGCCGTAGCTCGCGCTGCGACCGCCGATATCGTCGATGACGTAGCTGGCCTCAGTTCGCAGGCTACTGGCATTAACGCCCCACAGTTTGGCGGCGGCGTTAATCAGCATTTGCCGAATTGCGGCGCCGACACTGCGTTGAGCATCGAAATAGCCACGGATTGCTGAGCTGGCCACGGTAAATTGCAGTAAGTTTTGAAAGTAAGGATTGTTAAAATTGGCCGCGACCGGTGATTGCTCGGCGCTGACCAAGCTCCAGTCGGCATCTAATTCTTCGGCGACAATCATCGGGATCGAGGTGAGGGCGCCCTGACCGATTTCCGTTGCACCGACCAGCACCGTTATGCGGTTATCGGTGCCTATGCGCATAAACTCACCCAGAATAAACTCTTCAGCGGGGGTGGGTGTTGGCGTGCCGTTATTGTTGCTGGGTGGCGTTGTTGGGCGACCGCCAGACGAGCCACCTCCGCAGGCAACCAGCAAGCCGCCGCCGGCCATAACGCTGACACGAATAAAATCTCGTCGACTAAAACCAGAGTGCGTCATGGGCTGCTCCTACAGTTGTTCGCTGGCGATTTTGTGGATCGCCTTGCGAATGCGTGGATAGGTGCCGCAGCGGCAGATGTTGCCTGACATGGCGCGGTCTATATCTTGGTCGCTCGGCGCTGAATTACTTTTCAGTAGCGCCGTTGCGGCCATAATTTGGCCCGATTGGCAGTAGCCGCATTGGGGTACGTTCAATTCCCGCCAGGCGTCTTGCACGAGACTGCCGATGTGTTCGTTGCGAATGTCTTCAACGGTGCGTACCGCTTTATTGCCCACGGCGCCAACGGGCATAACGCAGGCGCGGGTGGGCTGGCCGTCGATATGCACAGTGCAAGCGCCGCACAGGGCTTGGCCGCAGCCGTACTTGCTGCCAGTCAATTTGAGATTTTCACGCAACACCCATAGCAAGGGTTTGTCTTCGGGGGCATCGACGGTGTGGGAAACACCGTTCACTTGAATTGTTAGCATGCGTTAACTCCTGCACTTGTCTGCTAAGCCGGTTTGAACTCACCACGAGCTCAGCGCCGCCGGAACAACTGGCGGGCTAGCCGAGTAGCATTGGAAAGCTGTTTTGGCGGCGCTTAATTTTATTTTCCTGTGGTCTAACGGCAGCACCTAGTAGTGCTGCCGAAAGTAGCAGTGAATGTTGTACGTGTAAACACTGCGGTTGGATCATTGTGATGGCGGTTTGTTTTTATTTTCTCTCATCGCCTAGTAGGGCAAACGTAGAGGTGCTTCTTGCATCAAAGCTAATTGCTCCCGTAATTGCAGGATATGCTCGCCCCAGTACCGTTCAGTATTAAACCAGGGAAAGGCTTTTGGAAAGGCTGGGTCTTGCCACCGCCGCGCGAGCCACGCCGCGTGATGCATAATGCGCAGGCTGCGCAGGGCCTCGATGAGGCCTAGCTCTTTGGGGTTGAAATCGTAAAATTCGTTGTAGCCTTCTACCAACTCCATGATAGCGCGCTGCTGGGCGTCGGGCTCGCCGGAGAGGAACATCCACAAATCCTGTATTGCCGGGGCCATGCGGCTGTCGTCAAAATCGACCAGCCAGGTTTCGCCGTTGCGGGACAAGATGTTGCCGACATGACCGTCGCCGTGGGTGCGAATATAGCTGGGTTTAATCTCGGCAAAGCGCTGGTGAACGAGTTTGAGGAGGTCGGCGCTGAGGCTGGCATAGGCGTCACCTAAACTGGCTGGAATCACTCCATCGAGAATAAAGCTGCGGCTATCGTCACCAAAGCTTGCTGTGTCCAAGGTTGGTCGGTACTGAAAAGGCGTGCTGGCACCAACGAGATGAAGACGGCCTATCAAACGGCCAAGCTGGAAGAGGTTGTCCATATCGTCGAGGGCTGGGGCGTGGCCGCCACGACGGGGGTAGAGCGCGAAGCGGTAACCCTCAAAACTGAATAAGCTGGTGCCCACTTCGTCGCGCCAAGGGGCGATGACCGGAATGTCAGTATCAAAAAGTTGTTGTGTAAATTGGTGTTCCTCTAAAATTTGTTCGTCGCTCCAGCGCTCTGGGCGGTAAAACTTCACGACGAGGGGTTCTTTGTCTTCCAGGCCAAATTGGTATACGCGATTTTCGTAGCTGTTTAAAGCAAATACCCGCAGATCGCTGATAAACCCTAGGCTTTCAACGGCGTCGATAACTCGGTCGGGGTTAAGTTCTGCAAAATCCTGCTGTTCGGTCTCGCTCATGATGCGACTCCAGTTTCATTGACGAGGGCGACAGCTTTGATTTGCGCAAATACCTGCTGGCCTGCGTGTAAATTTAGGCGGTCGCGAGATTTGCGGGTGATGCGAGCCAGTAAATACTGATCGCCGACACTTAGGCGTACAGTGACTTGGGGGTTCATGGCTTTATTCCGGGCGATATCGCCGTCAATGGTGTCTATGGTGCATTTCAAGCTATTTAAAATGCTGCTGTGGGTCGGCGCTTCAAGGCTGATACTGATATCTCTGGCTGCGACAAAAAGCCTGAGCTGCTGGCCAAGCGCAGCGGATATTTGATTAATGCTGAGCTGCTGGTCGGTGTTGAGTTGCAAGGTGCTTAACTGGTATTCATGGTCATGGCCAAGAAGCGTGGCGTTAAGTACGGCGCCCGCATCTTGCTGACGGCTAAGGGGTAGGTCGAGGCGGCTGCTGAGCTCGACCAGGTCACCTTCGGCAATGAGCTGCCCGTTGTCCAGTAATACCACGTGATCGGCGAGGCGGCTGACTTCATGGAAACTATGGCTAACATAGATAATCGGCAAGCTTAAGTGCTGGGGTAGGCTCTGTAATACATCCATCATCTCGTCTCTGGCCGCGTCGTGCAGTCCAGACAAGGGTTCATCCATTAGCAGTAATTGCGGGTGACGCAAAAGGGCGCGGGCAATAGCGACTCGCTTGCGCTCGCCGCCCGAGAGCTTGTTGACATCGCGATTTAGCAGTGCAGTAATTTGCAGCCAGTTGCAGACTTCCTCAACATTTGGTCCGATTGAGCGAAATTGCCGTCTTTCGGCGTAGCCTAGATTTGCCGCAACGCTGAGATGTGGGAATAATTGGGCATCTTGGAAAACCAGCCCCACTCCGCGCTTTTCACATTGCAGGAATAGCGCCTGGCTTTGCCAATCACTGCCTAAAAATTGCACCATGCCGTCGGGCGCGCGATCCAAGCCGGCGATGCAGCGTAGCAAGCTCGTTTTGCCGCTGCCGCTGGGGCCGCAAATAGCGGTAATGCCGGTGCTTGGCAAGGCAGTGTCAATATCCAGCCGAAAGTCGCCGCGCTGCAAATGTAGTGATAGCAGTAAGCTCATGCCTGTGCCTTGGGCAAATGGCTGTTGCCGAGCTCAAGGCCGCGATAGCGGTTTAAACGGTATACCCAGCAAAGGACAATAAAGGAGAAGGCGATGAGGCCACCGGCTAGCCAGTGGGCGGCGCTGTATTGCAGGGATTCAACGCGGTCGTAGAGTGCGATAGACAGCACTTGGGTGCGACCGGGGATATTGCCACCAATCATTAGCACCACGCCAAATTCGCCCACGGTATGGGCAAAGCCCAAGGTAATAGCGACCAAGAAGTTGCTGCGGCACAGTGGCACGACAATGCTGATAAAGCGGTCTAAGCGGCCGGCGCCCAAGCTCGCGGCAGTTTCTAACAGGGCTTTGGGGACTTGCTGAAAACCACTTTGCAGCGGTTGCACCACAAAGGGTAGCGAATACAGTACTGAAGCAATGACCAGGGCGCTGAAGCTAAACGCGAGATTTTCGCCGGTTAAGCTCAGCCAAAACTGGGCAAGCGGCGAGCTGGGCGCAAAAGCGATGAGTAAATAAAAGCCTAAAACCGTTGGCGGTAATACCAGCGGCAGTGCAACAAGGGCTTCAATAACGGGCTTGCCGCGCCATGGCGTATTCGCCATCCACCAGGCCAGGGGCGTGGCGATGATCAGCAGGATTAGGGTGGTGAGCCCCGCCAGCCTTAGCGTCAGGAAAATAGCCAGCCAATCGTGGTCGCTCATGCTGGCCAGCCTGTGGGGTAATGCCGAGCTAAAAGGCGGCGGTGCTGTTCGTGGTGCATTTGTCGCCTCCTATCTAAATTAATCGGTCAGGGTGTTCTGGCTAGACACCAGATATCAATCTGCCGTGCGCCGTTGCGCGCCAGTATAGCGGCCACGGTATTAGCTGTCGCGGTTGTCGTCACTACGTCGTCGATCACCGCGACATGCTTGCCGCGGATTGGGCTTTGAGGAATAAATGCGAAGGCCTGTTTGATGTTTTTTTGGCGCATCGCTGCGTTGAGGGCTTGTTGGGGTGGGGTGGCGCGGGGGTGGGTAAGCGCGTGACAAATTGGAATATCTAAAGCCTTGCTCCAGTGGTTGGCGAGCACCGTGGCTTGATTGAAACCGCGCTGCCAGCGCCGCCGCCAATGGATGGGAACGGGAACGAGGAGATCGGGCACTGTGTCGATGTCTCCGCCGACTGTGTTAAGCCATAGCTGGGCTAACACTGAACCATAGCTAAGTTTGCCGCGGTGTTTAAATCCTGCAATCAGGCGATCTACCGGAAAATCATAACGCAGTGCGCTTAGGCATTGGGAAAAGGCCGGTGGCTTGCTGATGCAGCGACCACATTCGCTGTACTTCTCATGGCTTGCAAGCGGCAGCGCGCAGCGGGCGCAGTGGCTTTCTAGCCAGGGTAGGTCGGCTTCACAGTCTCGGCAAAGGTCAATTTGCCTAAAACTAGCGTCACCACAAAGCACGCACATGCCGCTAAAAGCATTGTAAATCAGCGTTTTATAAAATCTGTTAACCATGTGCATCCTTGCAGGTTGACAGCTTGCGTTAAGCCTTTATCATAGTAGGCTTTATGATCTTGCCTAAACTGGACTTTAAGATGACAGCACTCGCGCCCACGGTAATTCGCACAGATTGGACTAGCCAGGAAGTTCAGGCCTTATTTGCCCAGCCTTTTAATGATCTGTTGTTTCAGGCGCAAACTGTGCACCGCGCTAACTTTGATCCCAATGCAGTTCAGGTCAGCACCTTATTGTCGATTAAAACGGGCGCCTGTCCAGAAGATTGTAAATATTGCCCGCAAAGTAATCGCTACGACACCGGGCTTGAAGCTGAAAAGTTGATGGAAGTTGAGAAAGTTTTGGCCGAGGCTCGGGCTGCCAAAGCTTCGGGCACAACCCGCTTTTGCATGGGGGCCGCATGGCGTTCGCCCAAGAAAAAAGACATGCCTTACGTCACTGCGATGGTGAAGGGCGTAAAGGAAATGGGTTTAGAAACCTGCATGACCTTGGGCATGTTAACCGGGGACCAGGCGGCCGAATTGGCAGAAGCCGGATTAGATTATTACAACCACAATTTGGACACCTCGCCCGAATTCTACGGTGAGATTATTACTACGCGCACCTACCAAGATCGCCTCGGCACCTTGTCTAATGTCCGTGATGCTGGCATCAAAGTGTGTAGTGGCGGCATTGTTGGTATGGGCGAGTCCATCAAAGACCGTGCGGGTTTGTTGCTGCAATTAGCTAATTTGCCGGTGCAGCCAGAAAGTGTACCCATTAACATGCTAGTGAAAGTAGAAGGCACGCCAATGGCCGATGTGGCCGATCTCGATCCCTTCGATTTTATCCGCACTATCGCGGTGGCGCGGATTATGATGCCAAAATCCCATGTTCGCCTGTCTGCTGGTCGCGAATCCATGAATGAGGAAATGCATGCCCTGGCGTATTTTGCCGGTGCTAACTCGATATTCTATGGTGAAAAGCTACTCACCACGCCCAACCCCAAAGCAAATAAAGACCTAGAGTTGTTTGGCCGTCTTGGCATTAAGCCTGAAGAGCGTCATGTTGAACACGACGATGATGCACAAAGCGAGGCCCTGCTGGGCGCCGTGCAACAAGTCGAGAATGATCGATTTTTCTACGACGCTACCGCTTAATTGTCGGCGCTGTAATTCATTGTGATGAATGAGGTCTTGCAGCGTCGTCTCGCCGAGCGCCGACACCAATCCCGCTACCGACGTCGTCGAGTGCTGGAGTCTGCTCAAGGGCCGCGGCTGCAAGTTGACGGCCGCGATTTGCTGCAATTTTGTAGCAACGACTACCTAGGCTTGGCAAACCATCCTAAATTAATTGCCGCAATGCAGGACACCGCCGCTCAGTTTGGTGTGGGCGGTGGCGCCTCGCATTTGGTATGTGGCCATTCCGAGCTGCACCATCAGCTTGAAGAGCGCTTGGCTAAAATCACGGGGCGTGAGCGTGCGTTATTATTCTCCACGGGTTACATGGCGAATCTCGGCACGGTTACGGCCTTAATGGGAAAGGGCGATCATATCCTTGAAGATCGCCTCAATCATGCCTCGCTCCTAGATGCTGGCTTGCTCAGCGGCGCGCGTTTTCAGCGCTTTCAGCACAATGATATGGCTGACCTCGAACGCCGATTGCAAAAGCTGCCTGCCGATGGCAACCGCTTGATTGTGGTTGATGCGGTATTCAGCATGGATGGCGACATGGCGCCGTTGCCAGCGCTGGCTGCATTGGCGCAAAAATACGATGCCTGGCTAATGGCCGACGATGCCCATGGCTTTGGTGTGCTGGGTGAAAATGGCGCAGGCAGCGCTGAATTTTTTGGCCTCGATCAGCAGCAATTGCCGGTGCTTATGGGCACCTTGGGCAAGGGGCTTGGTAGTTTTGGTGCCTTTGTGGCGGGAAGTGATGAGCTAATAGAATCGCTTATCCAATTTGCGCGCCCCTATATTTACACTACTGCGATGCCGCCGGCGGTCGCTGCGGCCACTATTGCAGCTTTGGACTTGCTGGTTGATGAGCCTTGGCGGCGCAGTCATTTGCAAGAGTTGATTCGCTATTTTCGTGATAAGGCCATCGCGCTGGCGCTGCCGGTGATGGCATCAAATACCGCTATTCAGCCCCTGCTGATCGGCGACGAAATCGCTGCAATGGCGCTCAGCAGCGCATTAGAGCAGCGCGGTATACTGGTTTCTGCGATACGCCCACCTACGGTGCCGGTAGGCAGCTCGCGTCTGCGAATTACCCTGTCGGCAGGGCACAGCAAAGCGGATATTGATTGCTTGTTGGCGGCGCTTGTTGAGGCGCTGGCTATTTAATGGCTATTTATCGCGAGCACTTGGCGGCCTACCGAAAGGATGCGGCGGAACTGGTTTTATTGCATGGCTGGGCCAGTGATTCATCTATTTGGCGGCCCTTATTGGCTGCGCTGCGCCGAGACTTTCACATTACCCTCATTGATCTGCCCGGCTGCGGACGCAGCGCTAGGGTGATGGCGAGCAGCGATCCAGATCATTATATTGACGCGATTTTGCCGTTAGTCCCAGCAAAGGCTATTTATTGTGGCTGGTCTTTGGGGGGCATGTTGGCAACGCGATTGGCGGCGCGTTTCCCCGATCGGGTGCAGGCGCTGATCTGTGTGGCGAGTAATGCGGTGTTTGTCGCTGACGCTGATTGGCCCGCGGCAATGGCAAAGCAAGACTTTGATGCCTTTTCTGCTCTGGTTGCTGCTAATCCTCGTGCCAGCGTACGTCGCTTTGAGCTATTGCAATTACATGGCGATTGCCATGCAAAAGAAGTTCGTGCGGAGCTTCAGGGGCTTGCGATAACGCCTTCACAAGAAAATTTGTCTCGGGGATTGGCATGCTTGCAATCACTGGATAATCGGCAAGCGCTGGCTGACTTGGCCTGCCCCTGCCTTTATCTCTTTGGTGGGGAGGACGCGCTAGTGCCTAGCGCTGCAGCCGACATTTTTGCTGAGCGCTATCCCCAGCACAACAGCCAAATACTTGCGGACCGGGGGCATATATTATTTTTAGCTGACGCCGGGGAACTTAGTTCTTTGTTGCTGTCTTATTGCCGTAATTGGGGCTTTGTCGCAACGGATAAGCCAGCGCAGCTGAATAAATCGGATATTGGTCGCTCGTTTAGTCGCGCCGCCCATAGCTATGATGGCGCCGCGCTACTGCAGCGTCGTGTTGCAGATCGCTTGATCGCCTATTTGCCACAAGAGATCGCCGGGCCAGCGCTGGATCTTGGCTGCGGAACCGGATATAGCCTGCCAGCTTTGCAGGCTCGTATAGGCGCAGAGCCGCTGTTAGCCTTAGATTTGGCGGCGGGTATGGTGGGTCATGCCGCTGAGCAATATCCAAATATTGCAAATTATTTTGTGTGTGGCGATGCTGAAGACTTGCCCTTAGCGGATAACAGCGTGGCGACTATTTTTTCAAGTCTGGCCCTGCAGTGGTGCGAGAACTTAGCGGGACTGATGTTTGAGATAGAGCGGGTTTTGCAGCCGGGTGGCTCTGCGATCATCGCTACTCTGGGGCCAAATACGCTTCATGAGCTGCGCAGTGCGTGGAGCCGAGTTGATGGCTTTGTACATGTCAATCAATTCGCCGGGCGGGCCGATGTAGAGGCGGCGATATTCGGCTCCAGCCTGGCCATTGAGGCTTGGGATGAGGTCGTTGAGGTCATGTACTACGACCGCTTGTCTGAACTGACCCGGGAGTTAAAGAGTATTGGTGCCCATAATGTCAACGGCGGGCGGCCGAGTGGCTTGACGGGGCGGCAGCGCTTGCAAGCGCTCACGCAGCAGTACGAAGTTTATCGCGGTGCCGAGCTAAAGTTGCCAGCGAGCTACCAGCTTTGGTATTTAAAACTTAGCAAAAGCCGGTAAAACTGCCTTATTGTAGGGAGCTTCTTGGTATATTTTGGGGCAATAGCATCACGGCAGTGCAAAAAACGTAATCTTGAACTATGTTAAACATCGTAGAAGAGAAGCGTTTAGTTCGAATTCATAAAAAACTCATATACAGACAAAGAGAGGGGTGGGCGCTTGTCCGAGTTTAAGGCTCTTTTCGTTGATTCGGCCCTAAATAAAGTTTGTCTATTGTCCCTGGCGTAGGGTTTGCATATCTGGGATAGCTGATTTGTGACCGTTTGTAGGTCGTAAATAGTAATTCTTTAACAAAAATGCATTTAAATTCTGATGAATTAATTGCTAGGATAAAGTGATCTTGCTATAAGTACTTACAGTTGGAGTTGGTAATATTAAATTTTGCGGCGCTAAGGGCTTCTTTAGTGCGGATGGTTTACTATACTGTGCGCTCCTAACGTAAGTGTCTTAACGCTTGTGGCGCAGTAACAATAAATATGTAACGCCGGTTTGTCGGCTGTTATCTTGGTGGGGGTCTGGCGCGATTTGCGTCGATGCTGGCAATATTTAGTTCTAAAATGAAGAAACGGAGTTTTACTATGATCAACTCGAAAAAAATGCGGCTAACTATGTTTGCTGCCAGCATGGTTGCAGCTGCGGCGCTGACGGGGTGTTTTGATGATAAGAGTGCTGATGCTGGCCCAAGTAGCACTAGCTTTAACAATGGCGCAGCTCTTGGTGCCCTTGTTGGTGCTACCTGTACCTATGCAAGCAATAGCGGTGCGGATCTCATCTCTGAAAATGCTCCAGTAGTTACCAACTCTTTAGGTGCTGCTCCCGTAAATATCCTGAATTTAGTAGCTGGCGATTTCCCCATTATTATTTCGTGCGAAAATGGTAGTTACTTCGATGAGGCTAACCCTGGCGCTGGCTTGGTATCTAACGAGGGTAATACTATCCAGTCGATTATACCTAGCGCTGCTGCGTTGGCGCAGGTTGGCAATAATGTGGGGGTTAATACACTGACTGATATGGCGACTAAGCTGTATAAATCAGCTGCTGCTGAAGACCAGACAGTCGATGGTGCAGTTGCTGCCTTTAGTGAAGTTGGTCGCGTTATGATGAAAGGGTTCATGGCTAACGGAGGTGCGCTTAATCTTCTAGGTTCATCTACACCTGTTACCGATGATGCCCCCGCGTTGGCCGATGATACAGCCGGTCAGCTTGCTGTATATCTAGCTGCTTTGGCGCAAGTTGCTAAGGATATGAACACAATCCCAGCTACAACCCCAGCTGCTCTTGGTAAGCTTCTTGCTGATGCTATGACTAATGGCACAGATGTCAACTCTGTAGTGCCTTTGAAGAATGGTGAGAATTTCGTTCAGCAGCTGAAAAGAGCTGCGAATAACTACGCGATAGCTAATAGTGGCTCTACTAATTTGGGCGCTTCTGTTTCTGGTCAGCTCGCTGGAGAGGGTGGTTCAGCGTCCAAGCCAAAAGGTACTGGTGGTAATGATGGTACTGGTTCAGGAGGCAATCCTTCTGGCGGCACTGGCGGCGTAGGCATTACCGGCAGCGGCGGTACGCTTTAATATTAAACGGTGGTTTTTAAGGGTGGCTATATAGCCACCCTTTTTTTTGCGTTAAACTTAGCGCAAAATTTAGATTAAAAAATGAGAGGTTTCCCTTGAAAAGGAATATTGGTGCTGGACTGTTAACGGCCGTATCAACGCTTGCATTTGCGCAAGGGAATATGAATATGCAAGGTGTGAGCGGCCTATTAAACGTGCCAGACGCCTCGGTGCTAGAATACGGCACAGCGACAATTGCGTGGGATAATCAGGTCGATGGTCGTTTTGCTCGGCCGCGAACACTGAATGACACCGGCAATGACATGAATTTCGCCGCCGGGGCCTTTCCTTATTTTGAAATGGTGGGGCGCAATGTGTCACCTGAGACCACCGCGGGCAGTTCAGATCTATCATTTAATATTAAATTACAACTCCCTTGGGAGTTGCTGCCGGGGCTTAATTTCGCCATTGGTGAAATGGATTTTGGTGGTTCGGTTAACGAATACGATACCAAGTATGCGGTAGCAACGTGGCAATATGGCCCCATTCGCACGACCCTCGGCGCGGGTACTTACGACGGTCGAGTTGAAGGCACCGGTCGATTAGATGGGATTTATGGCGGTGTAGAATTTGCGGCTACAGATTGGTTAAGCGTGATATTGGAAGATGACGCTTACTCAATGAATACCGGTATTCGGTTGTCAACGCCAGAACACTGGTTGCCGGGTGGCTGGCAAGCATCGATGTTGTGGATGTATTCTGCCGAAGAAGGCGTAGACGATCGCCAAGATTGGTATGGCTTTAATGTCAAAATACCCTTAGCGGCAGAGTATGCACGGGTTTTACCAAAAGATCGGCCACGTTCTGAGGCCGTACTTAATTCCTCGTATGTTATTACCGAGAGTTACGGTAATGACGAATTATTAGCCAATAACCCCTTGCTTGCGCCACCCACGGCCTCGCCAGCGGAAGCGATGTCACGTTTAGACGCGGTGAATGGCGAGAAAGCACTGCATGATCGTTTTGTTGCGGCTAATTTTGAGCAAGTGCGGGTGCAAAAATACGGTCGTGAGTGGGTCATCGCTTTTGAAAATGTGCAATACAATGCTAATGACATTGATGCTCTAGGTGTTGCCGCGGGTGTTGCGGCCATGTCGCTTCCCGATGGTGACCGCTTTTATTTGCAGCTAGAAAAATACGGCGTTGCTACCTTTGGTTTAGGTGGCGAAGTTGTCGCATGGAAGGCCTTTTTAAGGGGTAATGGCGCTATTCCCGATTCAGAGATGGTGACCGCCCCAGCAAATAGACTTCGGCGCCGCAGCGCAGACGGCGGGATTTTTGCTGCAAGTATAAAAAACAGCATCGATTATTTAGCTTTCAGACCTGATGTGCGTATTCGCCCGATTTTGTCGTCAACTGTGGGAACGGAGTACGGTGTTTTTGATTACTCCTTAGCTGCACGAGCGGATGTGGTTTTGCCGCTGTGGCGAGGTGCTGCCTTTAATGTCAGCCGCGACTGGAATGTTAACGATACGAAAGACTTCACTCGCGAAGGGATTTATGGCGGTGTTTTTTACAATCAGCGGGTAACGGAAGGTGTTAAAGACCGTATCTTTAGTCAGACTTTCCGTCATGGGCAAGGCTTTACCAGCATGATTTCTTATGGTCGTTTCTATGGTTCAGTCGACGGTGCATCGCTTGAAAGTCGCTGGGAACCCGGCGATGGCCGTCACCGTTTTAAAATTATAGCCACTGATTTTGAAGAGAAGCAGCGCCCAGAAAATACCCATAACGCGCGCTTGTGGTCTTATCGTTATTTTGCGCAAAGTATTAATACTTCAGTTGATATTACGGGTGGCGATTTTTATAACGAAGATTCGGGCTACCGACTGGAGTTTACTCAGCATATTGGTGATGTCAGGTTGCATCTTTTGTACAAAAAGTCTGAAGATAACGCCTTTGCAACCTTAGGCTTTACGATTCCCTTAACGCCGCGCAAGGGTATGACTCGGGTTGCTGGTGTGCATGTTGAAGGTCAGGCTAACTGGGCCTATGGTATTACCACCATTCTTGGCGAGCAGGGCAATCGCTTAGTGTTTGGGCCGAATATTATTCCTACCGTTTATAATGATTTGCGTAACACCTATTTCAGTGGCGATCGCCTAAATGCTGCTTATATCCGGGCTAACCAAGAACGCTTGGTTGACGCATGGCAGCGCTACGGTGAGAGCAAATAATGACTTACTTTGTTAAGGGTGCTGAGTTTGAAATCTAAGCACTACTTTATTGCTGGCACTGACACGGATGTGGGCAAAACGCTAATAGCCTGCGGCATTTTAGGTGCCGCAGCTAAGCTGGGTTTAAAAACGCTAGCCATAAAGCCGGTTGCCGCAGGTGCTGAGCAAAGCGCCGACGGCTTGCGTAATAGCGATGCGCTCATGTTGATGGCGGCAATGACCGAGTCATTGCCCTATGCGCAGGTGAATCCGGTAGTGCTAGCGCCGCCAATTGCACCGCATATTGCCGCTGAGCAAGCTGGTCGGCGCCTTAGTGTGTCGCAATTGGCTGGGTTTTGTCGCGGCGTGATGATGCGCAAGGCCGATATGGTATTGATCGAGGGTGCAGGCGGTTGGCGCGTTCCCTTAAATCAGCGAGAAATGCTGTCTGATCTAGCGATCGAATTGCAAACACCGGTGATCTTGGTAGTTGGCATGAAGCTGGGCTGTATTAATCATGCTGTACTTACCGCTGAAGCAATCCAAGCTGACGGTCTGCTTATTGCTGGTTGGGTAGCAAATAAACTTGACGCTGAAATGGCGTGTTTTGATGAAAACTTGGCGACACTTCGCCAGCTGTTACCCGCCCCCTGTCTGGGTGTGGTGCCTAATTTAGCTCGGCCAGACCCCGCGCTGGTAGCTGAATGTCTCGATCTCTCTCTGCTCGCCTAGCGACCGGCCCTGACGGCCTGTTATAAGCGCTACACAATTTTCGTCTTCTCCCTGTGTCATGATGAAATGTCAGCTATGCTGATGCCTATGCTTAACGATTTGCGCTGGAAATACTTCTGGGGTGTTCATTAAACGTACCATGAAAATTCTGCATTAATCGACCTAATATTCAATGTCATTGACCTAAATGACTTTTCTGTACATCCAAAAACACTTGCAAGACGTAATAAAAGCGCTATAGTTGTCACTGTCAACATTGCCCGGCAGGCACTGCCGCGGCCACCATGCACATGAGGTCATTACCATGCCGCAATACACAGCTCCGCTCCGCGATATTAATTTCGTGTTAAAAGATGTACTTAAGAGCGATAAACATTTCGCCAGTCTCGCTACTCGTGAAGAGGTCAGCGAAGACTTAATGGACGCCATTATTAGTGAAGGCGCCAAGTTTTCTGAAAATGTTCTTTCTCCGCTGAACCAGCCTGGTGACCAAGAAGGTTGTACTTGGTCTGAAGACGGTGTCAAAACCCCTAAGGGTTTTAAAGAAGCCTATCAGCAATATGCTGAAGGTGGTTGGCCGTCAATGACTGCGAACCCTGAGTTTGGCGGTCAAGGCTTGCCGAATTCTTTGGGCTTAGTTGTCACCGAAATGGTCAGCTCTGCCTGCTGGTCTTGGGGAATGTACACGGGCTTGTCGCAGTCTGCCGCGCGTTTGCTTGAAGTCTACGCCAGCGACGAATTGCAGCAGACGTATTTAGGTAAAATGACTGAAGGTACTTGGGGCGGCACTATGTGTTTAACCGAGTCCCACTGCGGTTCAGACCTTGGTCTGTTGCGCACTAAAGCCGAGGCCAATGCCGACGGTAGTTACAATGTTACCGGCACAAAGATTTTCATCTCGGGTGGCGAGCACGACATGATGGAGAATATTATCCATTTGGTGCTGGCCCGGGTTGAAGGCGCGCCAGAAGGCACTAAGGGTATTTCACTGTTTGTTGTGCCTAAGTTCCTGCCTGATGAAAATGGTGAAGTTGGTGAGCGCAATGGCGTGCACTGCGGCAGCATCGAACACAAAATGGGTATTAAAGCGTCTGCTACCTGTGTAATGAATTTCGACAGCGCTAAAGGCTTTTTGGTCGGCGAAGAAAATCGCGGCTTGAATGCCATGTTCCATATGATGAACTCAGCGCGTTTGGGTACAGCTTTGCAAGGTTTGTCAGCGGGTGAAGCGTCATTCCAAGGTGCACTGGCGTACGCTAAAGACCGCCTGCAAATGCGCTCATTGAGCGGCCCGAAAAATCCCAATGGCCCAGCTGATCCATTGATCGTGCACGCCGATGTGCGCCGTATGCTGTTAACGCAAAAGGCCTTTGCTGAAGGCAGCCGCGCCTTTATCTATTGGGTTGCGCAATTGGTTGATACCTTCTACTTCTCTGGCGATGAACAGGCGCGCAAAGATGCAGAAGAACTGTCTGAATTGCTGACGCCAATCGCCAAGGCCTTTGTAACCGAAACCGGCCTAGAATCTGCTAACTACGGTATGCAGGTTTTTGGTGGTCACGGCTTTATTTCTGAGTGGGGCATGGAGCAGATTGTTCGCGATTTGCGCATCTCTACTTTGTATGAAGGCACTACTGGTATCCAAGCCCTCGATTTGTTGGGTCGTAAAGTGATGGGCAGCGGCGGCAAGCAGTTAATGGTGTTCACCAAAATCATTCACAGCTTCTGCAAAGAGCAGCAAGACAAGCCGGGCATGGCGCCCTTTGTCTCCAAGCTTGCTGAATTGAATAAAGAGTGGGGTGAAATCACCGGTAAACTGGGTGAAAAAGCCATGGCTAATGCCGACGAAGTTGGTGCCGCCTCTGTCGATTACTTGATGTATGCTGGCTATGTGTCGCTGGCTTATATGTGGGCGCGTATGGCGTCGGTTGCCCTCGACGGTGATGCTGACGATGCGTTCCTTAAAGCCAAGGTGCAAACTGCGAATTTCTATTATCAGCGCATATTGCCACGTACCGAGGCCCATAAGATCGCGATGTTGAACGGCGCAGATAGCTTGATGGACATGCCAGAAGATGCCTTTGCATTTTAATTGGCACTAAAACCCATTTTGATTGCGGCGACCTTGTGTCGCCGCTTGTCTAGAGGATCTCTAAATGCCTGAATATAAAGCCCCCCTGCGCGATATGCAGTTTGTGTTACACGATGTTTTTCACGCCGAGCAGCTCTGGGAAACCATGCCTGCAATGGAAGACGTAAACCGGGAATTGGCCGACGCAATTTTGGAAGAAAGTGCCAAAATTAACGAGAGCCTGATTGCGCCTTTGAGCCAGCCAGGTCACGAAGAAGGTGTGACCTGGGCAGATGGCGTAGTGACTACGCCCAAAGGTTACCCCGAAGCCTTTAAACAATTGGCTGACGGTGGTTGGGGCGGTCTGTCTGGTGCGCCAGAATACGGCGGCCAAACAATGCCTAAAATGTTGGTGCTATTGTTTGAAGAGATGCTTTACTCCTCCAATATCGCCATGGGGCTCTATTTAACACTGACTTCGGGCGCAGCACTGGCGATTGCCAGCCATGCATCCGAAGAGCTCAAAACCAAATTCCTGCCAAATATGTACTCTGCCAAATGGGCTGGCGCCATGTGCTTGACCGAAAGCCATGCCGGTACAGACCTGGGTATGATTCGCACCAAGGCTGTGCCTCAGGCTGATGGTAGCTACAGCGTTAGTGGCACCAAGATATTCATCACCGGCGGCGATCACGACCTGACCGAGAACGTTATTCATTTGGTGTTGGCGAAACTGCCAGACGCTCCAGCTGGATCTAAGGGTATTTCTCTCTTCTTGGTGCCAAAGTTTAAAGTTAACGACGATGGTAGCTTGGGCGAGGCCAACGGCGTGAGCTGCGGCAGCATTGAACACAAAATGGGTATTAATGCGTCAGCGACCTGCGTGATGAATTTCGACGGCGCTGAAGGCTATTTGGTTGGTGAAATCAATCGCGGCCTGCAAGGCATGTTCACCATGATGAACTACGAGCGTTTGTCTGTGGGTATACAAGGCTTGAGCGCGGCCGAGGCGGCGTATCAGTGGTCTTCTCTTTACGCACGCGAGCGCACTCAAAGCCGCGCACCATCAGGTCCGGTGAATAAAGATGGCGCCGCCGATCCGATCATTGTGCACCCAGATGTACGCCGCATGCTGCTCACCCAAAAAGCCTATGTAGAAGCAGGGCGGGCTTTTGCGGTATACGTTGGCAAGCAATTGGATTTATCTAAATTTGCCAGTGGCGATGCCCAAGAGCGTGGCGCGGCTATGGTTGAATTGCTAACCCCAGTAGCCAAAGCTTTCCTTACCGATAAAGGCCTTGAAGGCACTGTGCACGGCCAGCAGATTTTTGGTGGCCACGGCTATGTGCGCGAATGGGGTATGGAACAGTTGGTGCGTGATGTGCGCATTAGCCAGATTTATGAAGGCACCAACGGTATTCAAGCGCTGGACTTAATGGGTCGTAAGATTGCTGCTAACGGCGGTCAAACCTTGGCGTTGTTAGTTGCTGAAATGCGCGAGTTTAGCGCTTCAGCTGCGGCGGTACAGGGCATGGACGAGTTTGTAAGCCCATTGAATGAGGCGGTAGATAACCTCGAGTCACTATCTGCTTACGTGCTTGAACAGACTAAAAATGGCGATGCAAACGCGATTGGCGCGGCTTCGGTCGAATTCCTCCACGTTATGGGCTTCACGCTGTACACCTATATGTGGGCGATGATGTGCAAAGCGGTATTGAGTGGTGACTGTGCGCAGGGTGATGCCTTCGCGCAAGCCAAGCTGCACACCGCACGCTTCTTTGTGCAGCGTCTATTGCCACAGGCCAAAGGCTTGAGCGAGTCTATTCGCAACGGCAGTGCGAGTTTGATGGATATTCCAGAAGAAGCGTTTATCTAAATTTTGGGTAAACGGTAAAGCTGGAGAAGAAGGCGGCATCTTGCGATAATGATGCCGCCTTTTTTATTGCCTGTGCTTTTGTTAATAACAGAAGGGTGGTGATGCCTAACCCGTGGTGACGTAATGGAAAACGAACACAATAAGCTTAACCCTGAAGATCAAGCTAAAGTCGACGCCTTCTTAAAGCAAGGTTACAACGAGACTGATCGCAAGCCTTATCGACCGCTTAAATTATTGGGCATCTTACTTGTAATTGTGTCTTTGATTACCGTTGGCAGCCTAATGCTTGCCCGCATGAGCGGGATTCATTAAGCTCTCACCCAGCCTAGCCCAACTTCTTTAGATCGATTGCAAAGTAGCGGTACCAAATACTGTGCTCTTCTTTGGGTGACTGCTTCCACCCATACTGGCTTGGCTTCTCCGTTTCTATCGCGAGGGTGCCGAACAGCAGCCAGTCATACAATGCCAATAAATTGCACATATTCTTTGCGGAGTTTTTGCCCCGCGCATGATGGTGGTGGTGCTGTGTAGGGAAAGTAATAATATGGCAGAGGCCGCGCATGGTTTTGCGCACCCACGGCCAAGGGTGATTCAAGAAATATAAATCGTAATTCCAATTAACGTGGTTATGGGCCGCCCACAGGCCTTTGAACACCGTGCCAATTAAAAACACCTCAGTTAATCCTAAATAAAGGCACAAAAACTGAAACCAGAAGTTGGGCATAATGAACCAGAACAGCCAGTGTTCAACAAAGGTTTGGGTCACGCTTAACTCGCCTCGGCCGTCGTTGCCCCCCGAAAAATGGTGAGGGCGGTGGCCCATTTTGAACAGTTGCTGAACGACAAGCAGGGGCTTCCAGCGGGGTCGCCGTGCATGGGAAAAGAAATGGGCACCGCTGTGTAATAACTCCTCGATAAAAATATAGGCAATGAGCACCGGCCAAAAATAAGCCTCCTGCAACCAGCCGAGGCTACCTTGATAATGCGGTGCCAGCTGGGTGCCGAGCCATGCAATGCTAAATATTAGGGCTGGCCGCTGCACCGCGCTCAGACCAAATGCAGCGATGACTGCCATGCCCCAATCTTCACGGGACTTTTTACCATTGCTGTTACGCCCAGCCTGCCATTCCCATATGGAGGCCAAAATAATAAACAAAATAACGGAGAGGCTGACGATATTGTCCATGGCTGTATTCCTAATATGCTTTATTGTCTGTACAGCATACGGCTCTATTATTATTTGTAAATTTGATGTTATATATAAATATAATCCAAATTATATATAATGTAGGCGCACTCTATGTTTAATCTGCGCGGCGTAGATCTTAATTTACTGTCGATCTTTGATGCCTTGATGCTTGAAGAGAATATGACTCGCGCCGCGGACCGGCTAGGGATGAGTCAGCCGGCCATGAGCGCGGCCTTGCAGCGCCTGCGTCTGACATTTAACGACGAGCTGTTTGTCCGTAGCCGCTTGGGGATGACGCCCACACCCCGGGCTCAGCTGATATACCCGCAAATCCGCGAGGCGCTGGCATTAGTGCGCGGTGCGCTAGCCAAAGAGCAGCATTTTGAACCGAGTCGCGATCAGCGTTGTTTTCGTCTGCTTGGCGACAACTATTTTGAAGCCGTGGCGCTTGGCCCGCTCATGGCGCTGTTGCAACTGGCCGGCTCAGAACTTACGGTAGAGACTTTAGCATTTGCTGGTCAGGACCAAGATTTGGCCCTTAGTTTACGGCGCTTAGATGTCGATGTCTTAATAGACTATGTGCCCCTGGCGCAGGACTATATTTGTACTGAGCAGCTTGCCCAAGAGCGCTTGGTTGTCATTGCCAGAGCCGATCACCCTCGGATTAACGGCGGGCTATCTCTTGAACAATACCTTGCCGAAGAGCATGTCTTTTTACCGCCGCGCAGCCGCGAGCGCAGCCAGCTAGAGCAGGCCTTAGGTGGCAAATCACTGTTGCGTAAAAAAGCGGCGCAAGTACAGAATTTCTCGAGTATGTTGCCGGTGGTCGCGGCTACCGATTATCTCGCGGTGATGCCCTCGCGAATGCAGAAAGTTTTCGCTGGCGCGTTTGATATACAGTGTTTTGATTTTCCTTTGCCGATTGATCCAATCCCGATTTGGATGATGTGGCCTAAGGCCTTAGATGGTGACGCTGCTCAACAGTGGTTTCGGGCGCAATTGCGTCATTTAGTCGACACGCTGTAAGGGCTTGGCTTGGTGGCTAAGTGCTTAGACTATAGGCCGGGTCATTTGCTAGTCTGTTTGCACACAAGCTTCGCTTAGTAGGGGACTTACAATGTCTGCGGTTTTGACTCATTTGGCACTTCATGTTCGTGACATTGAAGCTTGCATAGCTTTTTACCAAGATTATGCGGGTTTGAAATTAATTCATCAGCGCGATAATAAGGCTGGAGGTGAGGTTGTTTGGCTGGCGGAAGCGGGGCGCGAGCAGGAGTTTATTTTAGTGTTGCTGCCGGGTGGTCCCGGTCGTAATCAGCTCGATAGCGATTTTTCGCATCTGGGTTTTGCGTTGCCCAGCCGCGCTGCGGTAGATGTTATTGCGGCGCGGGGTAAACAAGATGGCATACTCGCTTGGGCGACACGCGAAGAACCCTATCCCGTTGGTTATTACTGCGGGCTACGTGACCCCGATGGCAATTTTGTTGAATTTAGTTATGGCCAGCCGCTGGGGCCCGGCGCCAATGGATAATGCAAGCTTGAAAATTGCAATCGCTGATTATCACAACGTCGCTCACCGGGCCGGAATTATCACCTTAATGTCAGCTTATGCCTTAGACCCTATGGGTGGCGGCGAGGCATTGCCGCAGGAGGTGTTAATGAATTTGTGTGATGCCTTAGCCGGTGAAGCGGGCGCCATTACCTTGTTGGCCTTTGATGGTGAAAATGCGGTGGCATTGCTTACCGCCCTGCGCGGATTTTCTACCTTTAAATGTAGGCCACTGCTGAATATCCACGATGTGATGGTTTTACCGCAATACCGGGGGCAGGGCGTGAGTGATCGCATGATTGCTGAGCTTGAAGAGTTTGCTCGCTGTCATGACTACTGCAAACTGACCTTAGAGGTGCTAGCGAACAACCTCAGCGCACAGCGGGTGTATCAGCGTTGCGGTTTTGCGCCCTACGAACTCGACCCCGAACAAGGCGCAGCTACCTTTTGGCAAAAGCAGCTAATTTAGTCTGTGCGTAGAACGAGCTAATTGCACTAATGATATGAAACTACCGATAAAGGGCATTGATCAATGAAAGGCAAAATACTCGATTTCAAAGCCGACACTGGCGCCGGTGTGATTAGCGCCGAAGACGGTCAGCGTTATTCGTTCACCGCCGCGCAGTGGCAAGCCGACACTGATATCCGGGCCGGTGTTGCCGTGGATTTTGTGGCAGCGGGTGCGCAGGCCGAAGCCATTTATGTAGATACCGCGTTGGTTTCTGGCTCGTCTAAAAAAGTGGCTGCGGCACTGTTCGCATTTTTCTTTGGGGTGTTTGGTATTCATAAATTTTACCTAGGCTATACCAAGCAGGGCGTGATCATGGTGCTGGCCTTTGTGTTTGGTTTTATTCTTCTGGGCCTGCCTTCCCTTGTCGTTGCGATTATTGCCTTTATTGAGTTTATTATTTACATCACTAAATCCGACGCGGAATTTGAGCAGAGCTATGTGCTTAATCAGCGGCCGTGGTTTTAAGAGTGAGTATGGCGTATCAGCGGGTAGTGGTATTGACTGGCGCGGGGATCTCCGCAGAGTCTGGCATTAAGACGTTTCGTGCGGCAGACGGCCTTTGGGAGGAACACCGGGTTGAAGACGTGGCGACCCCTGAGGGTTTTGCGGCGAATCCCACGCTAGTGCAGCGCTTCTACAACGAGCGCCGTCGCCAATTATTAAGTGCAGCGGTAAGCGTAAATCCGGCTCATTTAGCGCTTGCTGAATTTGAGAAAAAATTTAGCGGTGAGCTTTTACTCGTCACCCAAAATATTGACGATCTTCATGAGCGCGCGGGCTCGCAAAAACTTATTCATATGCACGGCGAATTACTCAAAATGCAGTGCAGCTATAGTGGGGTGGTTTATCCAATCGCCACCGATATCAGCGCCGACGCTCGCTGCGCCTGTTGCGGCCTGCGTGGCGGTCTGCGCCCGCACATCGTATGGTTTGGCGAGATGCCCTTGGGAATGGATGAGATTTACACCGCCCTGGAGCAGTGTGATTTGTTTATTGCGGTGGGTACCTCGGGCAATGTCTATCCGGCGGCGGGTTTTGTGCAAGCGGCGGCAAGTGTCGGCGCCCATACCATCGAAGTAAATTTAGAGCCATCGGTAGTGCAGTCCGCGTTTTCGGAAACCCGCTACGGGCTGGCCAGTATTGAAGTGCCACGTTTACTCAATGAGTTGTTGGCCGCTGCAACTCGTTAAATACACTGCGCATTCGCCAAGGTACCCAGCGTGGCTAAACCCTCTTCGAGTTGAGTATTCCAGGGGCAGGCGCAGGAAATTCGCAGGCAATGCCGGTATTTTTCGCTGGCGGTAAACAGCGGTCCAGCGGCAATGCTAATGTTTTGCGCTAGGGCTTGCTCAGCTAATAACAGGGTGTCGACCTGTTTGGGCAATTCTAACCACAGGGCATAGCCACCTCGAGGTTGGGTGATTTGGGTGCCGCGGGGCATATGCCGAGCTAAGGCTTCTCTGATGCGCGCTGTTGAGGTGGCCAGTGCCGCCCGCATGCGATGTAGGTGGCGGTCGTATTCGCCGCTGCGCAGCAGGCGTTCGGCGGCCAATTGCGGAATGGTGGCGCTAGCGGCGTTTAAGGTGAATTTTTGATAATTCAATTCCTCGCTGTATTTGCCTCCAGCAATCCAGCCTATGCGCAGCGCTGGTGATAGGGACTTCGACAGTGAGGAGCAGTACAGCACGTCACTGTCTGTGTCGTAGCGCTTGGCGATGCTTGGCCGCAGTTGCTCAAAACTTAATTCACCGTAAATATCATCTTCAATTAATGGGATGCGCGCCGCGCTGAGCATGGCGACCAAATCTCGCTTTCGGGTATCGTTTAACGTGGCGCCAATGGGGTTGCTGAAATTGCTGACCACAATACATGCTTTGACGGGCCATTTCTCGATCGCTAACTGCAAGGCTTCCAAGGAAATGCCGTGCTGAGGATCTGTGGGTATTTCTAGGGCTTGTAGGCCTAGTGAATCAATTATTTGCAGCAAGCCATAAAAAAGTGGCGACTCTAAGGCGACAATATCGCCTGCTCGGCAGCTTACTTTAAGGGCCAGATATAGGGCTTCTTGGCAGCCCTGTGTAATCGTGATGTCGTCGGCATGAAGTTGGCAACCAAGCTTGTTCATGCGTTTGGCGAGCTGTTGGCGCAGACCCAGATAGCCCGGAGGGAATTCGTAGCCATTGCTGCGCGCGTGGGGGTGCCGGGCGGCGCTCGCTAGGGCCCGCTCTAGCGCCGCTACCGGTAAAAAGCTGGCATCGGGAACAGTCGCCCCCAATCGCAGTATGCCGGGCCGGTTGGCAGCAGAGATGACCTGCATGACCCGTTGCTGGCTATTAATGAGGGTGGGCTTGGTATCGGGTCGGGACTCGCTAGGAGGACACACCGCGTTTTCAAAACGGGCTTTAATATAAAAGCCGGAGCGCGGTCGCGCCTCGATATATTGCTCTTGCTCTAAATAGCGGTAGGCAGCCAGTGCGGTAGATAGGCTGACATGGTGGGCTTCACTGGCTTGGCGCACGCCGGGGAGTTTGTCGCCGATATTGAGCTGACCTTGCTCGATATGCTCGGCAATCTGACTAGCGATTTGACGGTAGCGGGGCGGCATTGTGGCTTCCTGGTGCTGAACTGTTATGCAGCACAGTTGTTAAAAATGCTAATCTGTACTGGGTCAATGAAATAATAGTGTATCTGTTATGGTTTTTCTTGTCGCGTTAATCTGAGTATGTCTTGGTTATAGCTCAGCAGGGCGGAAAGGAGTCTGTAGTGAATACATTGAAACTACTTTTTTATCGGTTAAAAAAATTACCGCTATTATTGTATTTTGCAAATACACTTTTTATCAGTGGCGTACTTGCGGTGATCATAATATTACTCGCGGGCGGGGGTGGCGCAAGTATTCAGGAGCGGGAGTGGTGGTGGAATATTCATTAGGAATAAATGTATGAAATATTTTGTAGTAGATGCCTTTAGTCGGCAGAGATATCGCGGTAATCCTGCGGCCGTGTGTTTGCAAGAAGGAGATATGTCCGATGTGGAAATGCAGTTATTAGCGGCTGAGTTTAATTTGTCTGAGACTACGTATTTACAGTTACTTGCCGATGGTCACTACCGCTTGCGCTGGTTTACGCCGTTGACCGAGGTGAATCTCTGCGGTCATGCGACCTTGGCCGCCGCTCATGTGCTGTGGAATCAGTGCGGTATTAGTGCGACGCAGCTGCGTTTTGCAAGCCGCAGTGGTGAGTTGTCTGCCCGTTTACATGACGATGGCATCGCGCTGGAATTTCCACTGGTTGAAACCGCGCCGCTCGCGGATAGCCTGCCGGTGCGCGGCTTGGCAAATAGTGTTGTGGCGGCCTTTAGTGCGGGCGAAGATTTATTGATTGAACTGGCAGATAGCGCGGCGGTGCAAAATTTTGTGCCCGATCTCGCGGCAATTGCCGCTTTGCCGGCGCGGGGTTTGATTGTCACTGCCAGTGCAGCTGTTGGCGATCATAGTGATGTGGATTTTGTCTCGCGATTTTTTGCGCCTGCTGCAGGTATTGATGAAGACCCCGTAACCGGCTCTGCGCATTGTGCACTGGCGCATTATTGGTCTCAAAAGCTTGGCTGCAATGCACTGCGAGGGCGGCAGATATCTGCTCGTAGCGGCGAAGTAGGGGTCGCAATTAGTGGCGACAGGGTTACTTTGTCTGGGCAGGCGGTAACGGTTATGGAGGGTGATATTTTCTAGGTGGCTTAGCTGCGACGGTGCTGGCGGTAGTCACTCGGCGCTAGGCCAATGGTTTTTTTAAACAGCCGGGAAAAATAATAGGCGTCATCGTAGCCGACGGCGGCGGCTACCTGTTTTACTGATTGGCTCGTGCTGTCGAGTAAATAGCAGGCCCGCTGAATTTTCATATTAATAAAATACTGAATCGGCGATTGGCCGGTATGGGCTTTAAATTTTTTGGTGAAGTGATATTTCGATAATTTTACTTCCGCGGCCAATTCGTCGAGATTGAGTTGGCCGTGAATATGTTCCTGCATGGTGGCGCGCAGCCGTTCCCAGTTCAGTGCCTTACCACTCTGCGGACGCTGTTGACGAACCAGGAGTGCAATATAGCTGAGCAGGGCTTGCAACTGATGCCCGCCCTGCATAAATTCAGCGAATTGATAGGCACTGCGGCGCAATTCTGAAAGGCCGTCAAATATTCGCACCACCCGGGGTTGCACGCCAATATTCACGCAGGGGCTGCTGAGTTGAATATGCTGGTAAAAGTCGTCTGCTAAATTCCCGTCAAAATGCAGCCAGTAAATGGTCCACGGGTCTTTGCCATCGGCTTTGTATGCGTGGGGGTGGTCTGGTGGCAGCAGAATAATATCGCCGCTATTGATGCGGTAGTGTTTGTCGTCGCACATTAAAGTGCCTTTGCCGGCAATGCAGTAAATAAGCAGATGACTGTCGTGTTGCTGGCGTTGCATGCGGTGGCCAAACGCGGCGGGGTAGTAGCCCATGGCGAGGGGATACACGCCCTGTGTTAGGGGGTGTGCGGCCAATTGTGTTTGTACAAATTGGGGTGTTAGAAAGCGAATACCTTGGGGGGGGAGCGGCCAGTCTGAGGTGATGGGCATGGTAAACCTTTGGATTTAGGTGGTTTTTTCTTTTTTTTAAAAATTGTTTAGACCAAAGTCTATGCGCAATATAGTCCATCAAGTCGGCAATATAATCAATCCTACCGGATTCCTAACTGTGTTTATATGGTTGCCCTATTTCTGCGTGGCTGGCTGCGACCCAGCTACGCTGTTGTAAACCACAAAAATAACCCGGAGAGATATCATGGCCGCTGAAACCGCTGTTGCTACTACAGAAGAGGCACTACTTGTGCAGTCTCTGATTGCCCGCTCGCGCGCCGCGCAAGCTCAGATCGCCGATTATAGCCAAGAGCAAGTCGACGAACTGATCACCGCGATGGTGTGGTCTGTTGCGCGCCAGGATGTTGCCGAAAAAATCGCCAAATTCACCGTAGAAGAGACCCAGCTCGGTAATTATGACGGCAAGTTCCTCAAAATATTTAAAAAAACCCGCGCTGCATTGTTCGATATTATCAATGATAAGTCGGTCGGTATTCTGGAAGAAGATAAAGAACGCAATATCGTTAAAATCGCCAAGCCAGTAGGGGTGATCGGTGCCCTAACACCTTGCACCAACCCAGAGGCCACGCCAGTCATTAAAGCGATATCTGCGATTAAAGGGCGTAACTCTATTATTGTTGCACCGCACCCGCGCTCAAAATTGACCAACAAAATGATCTGCGATTTGATGCGCGGCGCCCTTAAAGCTTGTGGCGCACCAGAGGATTTGGTTATTTCCATGGACAGCCCGTCGATGGAAGGTACCGCTGAACTGATGAAGCAATGCGACCGTATTCTGGCTACCGGCGGCGCGCCAATGGTGAAATCGGCATACTCAAGCGGCACCCCTGCACTGGGTGTGGGCGCAGGTAATGCGGTTATCACTGTTGATGACACTGCAGACCTAGATGAAGCTGCTGAAAAAATCCGTATTTCTAAAACTTTAGATCTGGCGGCGTCGTGCTCTTCAGACAACGCGGTTATCGCCTTTGAATCAAACGTCGACGCACTGCTTGAAAAGCTGCAAGCCCAGGGCGGTTATATCTGCAACGCTGAAGAGAAAGCTAAATTGCAGAGTATCATTTGGGAAGACGGCCACATTGCCCCGCGTATTGTTGCCCAGCCTGCGAGCGTACTGGCTGAAATGTCGGGCATTGACCTACCCGAAGGCAAGACCTTCTTTATTGTGCCTGAAACGGGTGCAGGCCCAGATCACCCCTTCTCTGGGGAGAAAATGTCGGTTGTGATGGCTTTCTACACCGTGAAAGATATTGACGGGGCCATTGCCATGACCAATGCCATTCAGGCCTATCAGGGGCAAGGTCACTCATGCGGTATTTATTCCTACAGCGATGAGAACATCATGAAGTTTGCCTACGCGACCAAAACCTCTCGGGTGATGGTTAACCAGCCACAGGCGCCGTCTAACAGCGGTAACTTATGGAATGGTATGCGTCAAACCTTCTCACTCGGTTGTGGTTCTTGGGGCAATAACAGCACTAATAACAATATCACTTGGCGCGACCTGATCAACGAAACCTGGGTGTCTAAGCCGCTGGCGGTGACTAAAGTGATTCCATCTGACGAAGAGCTGTTCGGCAAAGTAATGGATAAGTTCAAGTAAGCTTTGCTCCTAAACGCCGCGCTTTCCGCGGCGTTTTTATTGATGATTAAATAACAAAGAGAACCCTATGGACTTTAACCTTTCCGACGATCAAAAAGCGTTCGCCGAAAGTGCGCGGTCATTTGCCGACGGCATATTTAAGCCGAATGCGGCCCAGTGGGACGCTGAACACATTTTCCCCAAAGATGCGCTAAAGCAGGCCGGTGAATTAGGCTTTATGGGTATGTATACCCCTGAAGACGCGGGCGGTTTGGGTATGAGCCGCTTGGATACCAGCGTCATTGTTGAAGAATTGGCGCGGGGCTGTACTTCTACCGCGGCGTTTTTAACCATTCACAATATGGCGACCAGTATGGTCGGCGCCTATGGCAAACCGGCTTTAATAGAGCAGTGGTGTGGCGATTTGGTGATGGGTGAAAAACTCGCGTCTTATTGCTTAACCGAGCCCAGCGCCGGTTCCGATGCAGGTAGCTTGCGTAGCACCGCCCGCGCCGATGGCGATAACTATATTGTTAACGGCAGCAAAATGTTTATCTCTGGCGCGGGTTCAACCGACTTGCTGGTGGTGATGTTGCGCACCGGCGCCGACGGCCCTAAAGGTATTAGTGCCTTTGCGATTCCGGCGGATGCTCCGGGTATAAGCTACGGCAAGAAAGAAGAGAAAATGGGCTGGAATAGCCAGCCGACTCGCACCGTGAGCTTCGAAGACGTGGTGGTTCCGGCGGCGAATATGCTGGGCAGCGAAGGCCAAGGTTTTAAAATTGCCATGAAAGGCTTGGATGGCGGCCGTATCAATATCGCCACCTGCTCCATTGGCACCGCTCAGGCCGCGCTGGAAGCGACCATTGAATATGTAAAAGAGCGCAAGCAATTTGGTCAGGCGATTGCCGATTTCCAAAATACTCAGTTTAAATTGGCGGACATGACCACCGATCTGGTGGCTGCGCGGCAGATGGTGCGCTTGGCGGCGTTTAAACTCGATAGCGGCGACCCGGAAGCCAGTACCTATTGCGCCATGGCAAAACGCTTTGCGACAGATGTATGCTTCACAATTTGCAATGACGCCCTGCAATTGCATGGTGGTTACGGTTACATTAAAGAGTACCCACTAGAACGCCATGTTCGCGACAGTCGCGTGCATCAGATTCTGGAAGGGACCAATGAAATTATGCGGGTCATTATTGGCCGACGTTTATTAATAGATGGCGCCTTGGAGGTGATTAAGTGAGCAACTACAGTCCCACAGAAAAACTAAAAGTAGAGATCATTGACCATACAGCTTTGATTACCATCGACAACCCAGGTGCAAATACTTGGGATGCTGAATCTTTAAGTGGTATGCGCGAGCTGATCGCCAATTTAAATGCCGACAAAAATATTTACAGCTTAGTGATTACTGGCGCTGGCGAGAAATTCTTCTCAGCGGGCGCCGATTTAAAAATGTTTGCCAGCGGCGACAAAGCAGTTGCCCAAGACATTGGTTTAAAATTTGGTCAAGCCTTTGAAGCACTGGCTGATTTCCGCGGTGTTTCAATTGCGGCGATCAATGGCTTTGCCATGGGTGGCGGTTTGGAATGCGCCTTGGCCTGCGATATCCGCATTGCTGAAAGCCATGCCCAAATGGCGCTGCCAGAAGCGAAAGTGGGCTTGTTGCCCTGCGCCGGCGGTACTCAGCGTTTGACAGCTTTGGTTGGTCCAGGTTGGGCTAAGCGCATTATCTTGTGCGGCGAGCGTATTAAAGCAGATAAAGCGCTGAGCCTTGGTTTGGTTGAGGAAGTTGTTGAATCCGGTACGGCTAAAGCAGCGGCACTGGCCTTGGCGGCGCAGGTTGCCCAGCAAAGCCCCGTTTCGGTGACCTTCTGTAAAGAGCTGATTCACAAGCCTCGCGAAGCGGTTATGCCCCAGGGTTTGCTGCTTGAGCGCGAGCGCTTTATTCAGTTATTTGACACTTTAGATCAAAAGGAAGGTGTGAATGCCTTCCTTGAAAAGCGCAGCCCAGCGTGGAAGAACGCGTAATGGTGGCGCATATAGAAGAAGTTTTATTTGAAGAGCGTCGCTCGGCCAGTGGTCCTGCGGTGGGTGTTATTACCCTGAATGTCGAAAAGACCTTGAATTCACTCACCCTGAATATGGTTGAGCTGATGTTGGTCAAACTCCGGGAATGGCGCGAGCGCAGTGATATTGCCTGTGTGTTTATTCATGGCGCTGGGCAAAAAGCCCTGTGTGCCGGTGGCGATGTTCAGGCTTTATATAAGTCATCCGTCGAGCAGCCCGGTGGCCCCTGTGAATACGCAGAAGCGTTTTTTGAACAGGAATACCGCGTTGACTATTTGCTGCACCAATTCGACAAGCCGGTCATTGTTTGGGGCCACGGCATTGTTATGGGCGGTGGTATGGGCGTGTTTGCGGCGGGTAGCTATCGGGTTGTTACCGAAAAGACCCGTTTGGCCATGCCTGAGATCACCATTGGCTTATACCCCGATGTTGGCGGTAGTTATTTTTTGAACCGCATGCCGGGTAAAGCTGGTTTGTTCTTGGCCTTAACTGGCGCGTCGTTTAATGCGGCTGATGCACTGTATCTCGGTTTGGCTGAGGGCTTTATTGAACACGAGTACGCTGGAGAGGTATTGAACGCCTTAACCGACGTGGCGTGGTCTACCGGTGTTGCCGACAACCAAGAGCGTGTTTTTGATTTGATGGCTGGCTTCGTTGCTCGCTCGAAAGCCGCGCTACCTGCAGGAAACGTGGAGGCTGCAGCGCTAGAGATTGAGCAGATCTGCGCCGGTGACGACGATCTTGCGGTGATCAATAGCATTATCGCTGCGCAGTCTGAAAATCCCTGGGTTCAGAAAGCTGCCGCGACCTTGGCGTCAGGCTCACCGCTAAGCGCGCGCTTGATTGCCGAGCAAATTCGCCGCTGCAAGGGCTTGAGTTTGAAAGCGGCGTTTCAGGCCGAGGCATTGCTATCAACCACGATTATTCGTCAGCCCGAGTTTGCTGAAGGTGTGCGCGCGCTGTTAATAGACAAAGACAAAAACCCCGCCTGGCAGCATGCATCGCCAGCCGAAGTACCGCAGTCTTTAATCGATCATCATTTTACCGCGCCCTGGACAGAGAACCCACTGGCTGATTTATAGGTGACATCGATGGTCAGTAGCAAAATGAATAACTAGGCAATGGTTTTGGGACGGCCTAGGCCGTTCCATTTTTTAATCTTGAGGTGGCCGCTGGGCCGTCAGCAATCTAATAAATAGGTAAGTGTCATGGCGAATATAGCGTTTATTGGTTTAGGGAATATGGGCGGGCCAATGGCTGCCAATCTAGTTAAAGCTGGCCATCAGGTCACGGTTTTTGACTTGGTAGACGCCGCGATGGATGCGGTTGTTGCCCAGGGAGCCAGCAAAGCGGCCACGGCATTGGACGCCCTCGCTGGCGCTGATACCGTGATAACCATGTTACCTGCGGGCAAACATGTGGCTGGCCTCTACCTTGGTGACGAAGGTTTGATCGCGAAGGCGAGCACCGGTACTTTGTTTATGGATTGCAGCACTATCGATGCTGAAACCGCCCGCAAGGTTGGCGAGGCAGCAACGGCGCAGGGTTTGCAAATGCTGGATGCCCCGGTATCTGGTGGCGTTAAGGCCGCGCAGGCTGGCACGCTGGCCTTTATGTGTGGTGGCGATACAGCGGCCTTTGAGCGGGGCAAAAAAGTCCTCGAGGGCATGGGGAAAAATATCTTTCTTGCCGGGGATCACGGCGCCGGTCAGATCGCTAAAATCTGCAATAATATGCTCCTTGCCGTACACATGATTGGCACCGCAGAAGCACTGCAATTGGGTGCAAATAATGGCCTAGATCCTAAAGTATTGTCAGAGATCATGCTCAACAGCTCTGGTAAGAACTGGTCGCTAGAAAACTACAACCCCTATCCGGACGTTATGCCTGCCGCGCCAGCGTCAAATGACTATAAGCCCGGCTTTATGGTGCAGCTCATGCTTAAGGATTTGGGACTAGCCATGGAAAATAGCTTGGTTACGCAAAGCGCGGTGCCAATGGGGTCACTCGCGCGCAGCCTGTACTCCTCGTTCTCTCAAAAAGGTAATGCCCAGCGCGATTTCTCCGCTATTTTGGAAATGTTTCAGTCTGAATAGTGCGCTACACGCGCTTTGCTAAATAAAAAAGGCAGCTAGCGCTCAGGCGTTAGCTGCCTTTTTTATTTGCGTGTGGCGCCATTGCCCGGACTTTGTGGCAAGGTAGGCTAGTGTTTATGTTGAGTAGCGTGAATTATGGCTTTTGATGCTGGAACGGCAATTATTCTTATCGGTATGCCCGGGGCGGGTAAATCGACCATTGGTGTTCGCCTTGCAACCCAACGCAGCATGCCTTTGATTGATACCGATCGCCTTATTGAGCAGCGTGAAGGGTTAACATTGCAGGCGATACTTGATCAGCGCGGCTATTTAGCGCTGCGTGAGATCGAAGCGCAGGTCTTGATCAATCACTGCTTTACCGGCCAGATTGTCGCCACCGGTGGTAGCGCTGTATACAGCGCCGAGGCCATGGCCCATTTGAAGCGCTTTGGCCCCTGTGTATTTTTGGATATTCCCCTAGACGAGATTCTTCGTCGGGTGCAGAACCTTGATAGTCGCGGTATTGCCGGGCCGTCAGGCTCAAGTTTGGCTGAGGTCTACGCCGAGCGCCTGCCGCTCTATAGACAGTATGCCGATATTGTCATCGATGGCGCTAACCTGGATGAGTTGACCCTACTGGCAGAGGTTGAGACGGCGTTAAAGACCTTCTAAGAATATGCAGGCCACTGAGAGTGCAAAGAGCGCGGTGAGTACGTTAAGCTAGGGAAATAGATTTAAGGCACAGAACTGCCAAAATAACGAGAAGGACCCCCACCCCTAATGCCTGTAAAAGCCTATACCTGTATTGAAATCAGCAAAGAAGACTTGAAGTTTTCCGGTGCGCATTTCACCATTTTTTCCGCAACCGAGCGGGAGCGTCTGCACGGCCATAATTTCAAAGTCAGTTTATTGTTAACCGCCGATGTGGGTGACAATGGCATGTGTTTTAGTTATGTGGAGATTAAAACCCGCTTGCGTAAGCTCTGTGCCCAGCTCGATGAGTACACCTTGCTGCCCGCAGCGTCACCGTTTATGCAGATTCGCACCGAGGGTGCGCAATACATTGCTGAGTTCAATGGCGAGGAAATTCCCTTTCTAATCTCAGATACCTTGGTCCTGCCAGTGCGCAATACCACTGTTGAGGAATTCGCCCGCTATCTATTAGAGCTCTTACTGCGTGACGCGCCGTTTATTGAGGGCAATGAAATTCGTGAGTTAATCATGAAAGTCTCTTCAGGTCCCGGTCAATGGGGCTCGGCGAGCTGGAGTCGGGATTAGCAGCGACGATGCTGCAGTGGCATAGCTGCATTAGACCAAGCTCAGGTCAAGGGCAGTTCAGAACACTAAGTTTGGCAACTGGGAATGAAAAATGAAGAAAGTATTGATTGTCAGTGGCGGCAGCCAAGGTATTGGCTACGCTACGGCGCAGCGATTCCAGGCTGAGGGCTACCGAATTGTTAACCTATCGCGCAGAGGTATCGCTTTAGAAGGTGCGGAACAGATCTGTGTCGATATGCAGCAAGCAGATTGGTTGCAAAGTTGTGGCGCAGAGCTGGCAGCCATTGCCGAGGATGCTGATCAGGTGGTGTTGCTGCACAATGCCGCCCGCCATGACGGCGATAGCGTCGGTAATTTGGCCGCTGAAAACTTTCGGCAGGTATTGCAGGTCAACCTAGTGGCGCCGCAGCAGTTAAACGCGCTACTGATACCGCTAATGAAGCCGGGTTCCGCAATTCTTTATATGGGCTCAACCTTGAGTGAGAAGGCTGTGGCGGGCTGTGCTTCCTATATTGCCAGCAAGCACGGGGTTATTGGTTTAATGCGGGCAACGACTCAGGATTTGATCGGCTCCGGAATTCATAGCGCTTGTATTTGCCCAGGTTTCACTGATACCGGCATGTTAAGAGGCATGCTCGGTGATGATCCGGCGGTGTTGGCGGGCATCACTGGCATGGTCAGTTTTGGGCGTTTGATTGACCCTGCTGAAATTGCCGCAACAATTTGGTTCTGTGCAAGCAGTCCGGTTATTAACGGTAGTGTTATTCACGCTAACCTCGGGCAAATTGAACGCTAATCGGCTTTTTCGCCATTTTTTTGGCTCCTTATTTTCTGCATTATAATGGGGCGATACTGCTGATTTCAGTGTCGCGCCCTTTCGATTTATTCTCCTCGCTGGGCAATTCCAAATCCGCTCCTAAACACGGTCAGTCCGCTTGAATAGCGACTGTCGCTCACACCCGGGCCGCAATTATTAACGCGCCGCCAAGCGGGGCATGCTCGCGAATGTTTCTCTTATGATCCGCAATATTTTGTGATGGCCGCAATCTTGCTTAATCTTTAGTGAGCGATTTACTTTAAGTTTATGTATTTGTCTGCATAAGTATTGTTGAGGGGCTTTAGGCATAAACCCTCGACAGATAGGTAGTATCCAAGATGGTGGTGTGCGCTAATTCGCACCATGATTTTGCTGTTACTAGAATGTTTAAAAGTTTCGTGTACGAGCAAATATTTTTTTAGATTTATTCCGTAAATTATTGATAATCCAACTGGATGGTCATCTCGTAACGGAGTACAGTAAAGATGCTTGCACACATAAAGGGCGTTTAAAATATCCTTGTCGTGGAGTTTTTTAGCGCCGCAGCACAGCACAGAAGGAGATTGCAAAGATGGGCATATTAGACAATGTTCGTGAGCAATACCTGAAGGGGCGCGAAGAAGAGATGTCCCTTGAGGCCTATTTAGACCTCTGTCGTCAGGACCCACTTGCTTACGCAACCCCCGCGGAGCGTATGCTGGCCGCCATTGGTGAGCCAGAGTTAATCGATACCCGCAAAGACCCGCGCTTGTCACGTATTTTTTCAAATCGTCTTATCCCGCGTTATCCCGCCTTTGAAGAATTTTACGGTCTTGAAGATGTCATTGCGCAGATTGTGGCGTTCTTTAAACACGCGGCTCAAGGCTTGGAGGAGCGCAAGCAGGTTCTGTATTTACTGGGCCCCGTTGGCGGCGGTAAATCCTCCATCGCAGAAAGATTAAAAAAATTAATGGAAGCGGCGCCAATTTATGCGCTGAAAGGCTCGCCAATTAATGAGTCGCCGCTGGGCTTGTTTGACCCGCTGCGCGATGGCGAACAACTGGAAAAAGAATACGGTATTCCCACGCGCTATCTCACCGGCCTGTCTTCGCCGTGGGCAATTAAACGCCTAGATGAGTACGAAGGTGATTTAACAAAATTCCGCGTGGTACGAATTCAACCTTCGGTCTTGAAACAGATTGCGGTTACAAAAACCGAACCCGGTGACGAGAACAACCAAGATATATCCACCTTGGTCGGTAAGGTAGATATTCGTAAACTTGAAGCTTATGCCCAAGACGATCCCGATGCCTACTCTTATTCCGGTGGTCTGTGTTTAGCCAACCAAGGTCTGCTTGAATTTGTGGAGATGTTCAAAGCGCCCATCAAAATGCTGCACCCGCTGTTAACCGCTACCCAAGAAGGCAATTACAAGGGCACTGAAGGTTTCTCGGCGATCCCTTTTCAAGGGGTGATTTTGGCTCACTCTAATGAGTCGGAATGGCTGACTTTTAGAAACGACAAGCACAACGAGGCGTTCCTTGATCGGGTGTATATCGTTAAGGTCCCCTATTGTTTGCAGGTGTCCGAAGAGGTCAAAATTTACGAGAAATTGATGCGCCACAGTTCCTTGTCTAAGGCGCCATGCGCACCCGGAACGCTGGAAATGTTGGCCCAGTTTACGGTTTTGTCTCGGCTCAAGGAGCCAGAGAATTCCAGTATTTACTCTAAAATGCGGGTCTATGACGGCGAATCCTTAAAAGACACCGATCCAGCTGCTAAATCCTTCCAAGAGTATCGCGATTACGCGGGCATCGACGAGGGCATGACCGGCATGTCGACCCGCTTTGCCTTTAAGGTATTGTCGGCCGTATTTAATTACGACAACGCCGAGATTGCCGCCAACCCCGTACATTTAATGTATGTGCTAGAGCAGCGTATTCTTCGCGAACAATTGCCGGAAGACACCCAGCGCACTTACCTAGAGTTTATCAAGGGCTGGCTCGCAGTGCGCTACGCCGAGTATGTGGGTAAGGAAATTCAAACCGCGTATTTGGAATCGTACTCAGAGTACGGTCAAAATATTTTTGATCGCTACGTGACCTTCGCCGATTATTGGATACAAGACGAAGATTATCGCGACCCAGAAACCGGTGCAATTTTTGATCGCGGCACCTTAAACAGCGAATTGGAAAAAATTGAAAAACCCGCGGGCATTGCCAACCCTAAAGATTTCCGCAACGAAATAGTCAATTTTGTATTGCGGGCCAGAGCGCAAAACGAGGGTCGCAATCCCAGCTGGACTAGCTACGAGAAATTGCGAGAGGTCATTGAGAAAAAAATGTTCTCAAGTACCGAAGAGCTGTTGCCCGTTATTTCCTTCAACGCCAAGGCCTCTGTGGAAGACAAGCAGAAGCACGAGAACTTTGTGACGCGTATGGTTGAGAAGGGCTATACCCCGAAACAGGTCAGACTGTTGTCCGAGTGGTATTTACGGGTTAGAAAATCGGGTTAATACTCTGTCAATGAAAGGGGCGTAATATGTCAATGATCATTGACCGCCGCCTGAATGATCGCAATAAAAACGCCAGCAATCGCCAGCGTTTTATCAGGCGTTACAAGGCGCAGCTGCGCAGATCGGTCGCCGATATTGTCGCCGACCGCTCGATTACCGACATGTCTCGGGGCGGCGAAGTTGGTATTCCGGTTAAAGATATTTCCGAACCAAAGTTTCGCGTTGGTCGCGGTGGCGACCGCGAAATGGTACATCCCGGCAACAAGGAGTTCACTACCGGTGACCGTATCGCCAAGCCGCCTTCTGGTGGCGGTGGTGGTGGCTCTGGCAGTGGCGAAGGTCAGGGCGAGGAAGGTCAAGACAACTTTATGTTCACACTCTCTAAAGAAGAGTTTATGAACTTGTTTTTTGACGATCTTGAACTGCCCCGCTTGGCGCGTAATGTGCTCGGTGATTCAAAGCAGTTTACCTATCGTCGTGCGGGTTACACGCCAAGTGGGGTGCCAGCGAATTTGTCGGTGCCGCGCTCCCTGCAAAACGCCATGGCCAGACGCATCGCCCTGCGCGCACCGTTGAATCGTGAATTAGCCGAATTAAAAGCGGGAGCTGGCACTGCTGAAGATATTGAGGCACTGGAAAAGCGGATTGAGCGAATTCCATTTTTAGACGAATACGATCTGCGTTTTCGTCATCGCGTAAAAGAACCCAAGCCAATTAGCCGTGCAGTGATGTTTTGCTTAATGGACGTGTCGGCGTCGATGTCGGAACAGAAGAAGGACCTGGCCAAGCGCTTTTTCACCTTGCTTTATCTTTTTCTTAGCCGTAAATACGAACACGTCGAGCTGGTCTTTATTCGTCACACCTCCAATGCAGAGGAGGTCGATGAGCAGGCGTTTTTTCACGACCCCCAAACTGGCGGTACCGTGGTGATGTCGGCCTTGAATTTAATGATCGAAATCCTCGAAGATCGTTACTCGCCGAGTCAGTGGAATATCTACGGCGCGCAAGTTTCCGACGGCGATGCCTTCGGCAGTGACCCTCAGCGTAGCGCGATGCGCCTCAGCAAAGATATTCTGCCCCTGTGCAGGTATTTCGCCTACGTCGAAATTCCCGACAGCCCTAGCAGTATTACTCCGCTGGCGGCGGCGTATAGCCAAATTCGTGACGCCACCTTTGCCATGAGTACGGTGATGGATCGCGGGGATGTTTACCCAGTGTTGCGGGAGCTGTTTCAGAGGGAGACTGCATGAGGCCATTGAAAGACAGCGTGTTATCGCGGGGTGGCGACTGGGACTTTGAGCTGTTGCAGCGCTACGATAAAGAAATTGGCATTATCGCCAAAGAGTTTGGCCTAGATACCTACCCCAATCAGATCGAGGTGATTGCCTCGGAACAAATGCTCGACGCCTACGCGTCTGTGGGTTTGCCAATAAGCTACGCGCACTGGAGTTACGGCAAGGAGTTTATTCAAAACGAGGAAGCCTACCGGCGCGGCCAGCGTGGCTTAGCCTATGAGCTGGTGATTAACTCCGACCCCTGTATTGCCTATTTAATGGAAGATAACAGCATGCCCATGCAGGCGCTGGTAATTGCCCACGCTTGCTACGGACACAATTCCTTTTTTAAAGGTAATTACTTGTTTAAGCAGTGGACCAGCGCCGACGCCATTGTCGATTACATGGTATTTGCTCGAAAGTATATTTTTGAGTGCGAACAGCGCTACGGCGAAGAGCGCGTAGAAGAGACCTTGGACGCCTGCCACGCCTTGATGGATCACGGCGTAGACCGCTTTCATCGGCCCTCGCCACTGTCGGCAGAGGATGAGCTCCAGCGCCAGCATGAGCGTGAAGAGCATGCATGGAAACAGTACGACGATATTTGGCGCACTGTGCCACAAAAGCCCGATGACGGCGCAAGTGCAAAAAAGAAAAAGCGCGTATTCCCTCCGGAGCCCCAGGAAAACCTGCTGTATTTTATTGAAAAATACTCGCCGACACTTGAACCCTGGCAACGTGAAATTGTGCGCATAGTGCGCAAGCTGGCCCAGTATTTTTACCCCCAAGGTTTAACCAAGGTGATGAACGAGGGCTGGGCGACCTTTTGGCACTATACCTTGTTAAATAGCATGTACGACCGTGGTCTGGTGGATGACGGCTTTATGTTCGAAATTTTGCAGTCTCACACCAATGTGGTGATGCAGCCTGGTTTTGACCACCCCGGCTATTCAGGCATAAATCCCTATGCATTGGGCTTTGCGATGATGCGCGATATTCGACGCATCTGTGAAGAGCCAGATGAGGAGGACCGAGAGTGGTTCCCAGATATTGTCGATAAAGACTGGCGCGAGGTGCTGGATTTTGCCATGCGCAATTACAAAGATGAGTCTTTTATTGCCCAGTATTTATCCCCCAAGTTGATCCGTGAATTTCATTTGTTCGCCATTGCCGACGAGCACAAGGCTGATCATTTGCGGGTGGAGGCTATTCACAATGAAGAAGGCTACCGCGAGGTGAGGCGCTTACTCTCCAAACAATATAATCGCGATGTCTTAGTGCCAGATATTCAAATTGTGCGCTACGAGCACATGGGAGACCGATCCTTGGTGTTGCGTTATAACCGCTTGCGGGAGCGGCCGCTTACCGACGACGCCACGGAAGTCCTTAAGCATCTTAGTCGCCTGTGGGGTTTTAAGGTCACCATGGAAGTATTTGAAGAAGGCAAAGGCGTTGTTGATAAAACCGAGGTCTCGCCGGTTTAAAGACTAGCCGCAGGGCTAGTCTTAGTTCGTATTAGTTTCCTTCAAATTGGGCAGTCGTTTTATTCACAAATGCGTCAACGGCGCGGTGATGGTCCTTGGTGTGGTGACATTGGGACTGAACATCGGCGCAGACGTCCAAAAAGTCACTTAACTCTTGGCGTTGTGCCAGTTTCATTAGGCGTTTGGTTTGTCGCAGTGCTAAAGGTGGCTTAGTCGCATAATCTTGGGCGTAAGCCTCTGCCGTGGCCATTAATTCCTCGCTAGCGACACATTCGAGTAATATCCCCATTTCTAAAGCTTCCTTGCTGTCAATGATCCGGCCGCTAAAGCTAAGTTCCGCTGCCCGTTGGTAGCCTACTAAGCGCTGCAAAAACCACGCGCCTCCGTCGCCGGGAATTATCCCTAGATTAATAAATGTTTCGCCAAAACGAGTGTGTTCACAACCTATGCGTAAATCGGCCATGCTGCATAAGTCAAAGCCCGCACCAACCGCGGCCCCGTTGACCGCGGCGATGGTTACTATTTCTGCACTGTGCATAGCCCGGGATATGCGCTGGATGCCGTTGCGGTAGCTGTCGCTGATTTCCGCTTGGCTGCCGCCAAACATACCCTGCTTGTCGCGCATTTCTTTCACATTGCCGCCCGAGCTGAAGGCTTTGCCTGCGCCCGTAATAATCAGGGTGGAAATCGCTTTGTTGGCATTGGCCCAGGCAATGGTGTTGCACAAATCGTTGATCAGGTTTGTACCGGTGAGAGCGTTGCGGAGGTCGTCGCGTTCAAAGCGGAGAGTGGCATAACCAGCGTTGACGGAGAGTGATGCGTCTATGAGTGTAGGTGTTGGGTTCATATTTGTTTCCACATTTGACGGTTTTTGGGAAATTAGGTCGCTTAATTCTGTCTGCCACGCAGTATATCAAAGCTGAAGTCGATCTTAGTGTCTGTATCGCAGCGTTTGTGGCTAGGGGTTGGCCTTGTTTTTGCTTTAACCCTTATGGCTAAGCGGTAAAACGTGATGTTGCATGCTTGGTGGCCACTTTTCGTGCATTGATTTATTTGGTTTTTACGTAGCATAACACCGGATGTTACGAAAAGTATCTTGTGTGCTATTAAGAATAAAAGGTGATTTATGAGCAAAGTATTTACTGATCAGCTTGCTGCCTTGCCGTTGTCCCAGGTATTTATCCGTCTATTACCTAGTGGGGCTTATGTGGCAGCAATCGCGTTAGAAGGAAGGGTGTTAAATATCTATGAAAATGAAGAGATGCCCCTGAAAAGGTGCTCTTTAGATGAAATTTTGCAATATTTAATGGCTTGCGGCTGCCCTCGAAAATCATTTGTCGGCGATGCTGGCGGTGAGATAGATGCACTGGCTAGACTTGTGATGGCTGAGCCGCTACTTGTACATGCTGCAATGTGAAAATTGGTGACATATTCGTGCAAATACTGAAATAGTTCTAATTTGGACTGCCCTGCGCCGTCCTGGCGCAAGCGAGTAGCACTGAACTTGGGGTGAAGCGCGTTAGAGACTAAACTATAACTGTGGGAAAAAGGCGCGCAGTATCAATTTGGCTTGACGTCAAGCGTGCCTAACAATATACCGTGGGGTAACAGTTCCAATCTAAAGTGGCCGCTTTTTGATAGTGGAATGTATAGTTCCTGGGGCGTATTAGGCTTGAGTTGAAGTGTTTCATCATAACCTTGCAATTTCAGCTGTTCTGGCCGATTACTGTGCACAACAAGAATAAGCCTCTTTCCCTGATCTAGCACGATTGCTTTAGGGCCGTCTATAAGTTGGCCGTCGACAAGTTGCCAGCTCACACGGTAGTCTGCCTTTTCTTGGAAGTCCGAACGTAAAAATCCTATGGCATAAACTGCAATCGCAAGTGCGGCAAGTGAATAAATCATCTTGCTGTTCATGGGCGTCACCCCTCTCTGAACGTCGAGGATGTTAAAACATCCACAATAATAGAAATCGCTGGCATTGAGAATGCTTCGTGCTATAAATCGTATATGCTATGATAAACCACTGATTTTGTTTTGTTTTGTTGAGTCTAAATGAGCGCTATTTGCCTGTGCGACTTCGCGTAACAGCATTTTTGGCAACTAAAATTGCCATGGCGAGTCATTATACCTACTGGCAAGGCTGGTTTCGTTCCGACAACGAACGGTGTATAGGTATCGTGCGGCTATACTCTGCTTTGGTTCTATAAAGTGTAAAGAGGCAATTGAGTGATTGAAGCGCTGAAGATAATTATCACCACGTTCAAGATGAGGTTCCTGTCTTTTGTCTTGTTGCTCTTTGTTGTTCTTACCGTATTAATGATCCCAGTGTCTGACCGTAATGTTCGCATAAAGGAAGAGCGCCAACTAGAAAATCATTTGCGCAATGCTGTCGACGAACGCAGCAAAGCGTTTATGGCGAGTATTGAGCGTTTGAAAAGGGATACTTTATTCCTCGCAGGGACACCGCCGATACAAGGTATTATTAGGGCGAAAAACAATGGCGGAATTGATCCTCAGGTAAATAATGCTACGGAAGTCTGGGAACAGCGCTTGCAAGAAATTTTCTCCGCTTATTTGGAGATTCAGCCCGGCGTCCAGCAAGTTCGCTATATTGGTGTTGCCGATCAAGGGCGTGAATTGGTTCGTGTCGATAGAAAAGGGCAGAAGATAGCCGTGATTGGCGCTGCGCAATTACAACAAAAAGCTGACCGCGATTATTTCTTTGAATCACTTAACAGAGCGCTTGGCGAAGTTTACGTATCAAAAATTGATCTTAATCGTGAATTCGGTGAAATAGAAATTCCTCATATCCCAACCTTAAGACTTGCTACTCCTGTTTTCGACAAAGCCGGTAGAGCTTTTGGAGTGCTCGTCATAAATGTAAATTTGCTCGATATTTTTGCAACGATAGGTGCAGATTTTTCGTCAGACGAGAATGTGTATCTTGTTAACTCTGACGGCGATTTCCTTATGCACCCGGAGGCTGGTCGCGCTTTTGGCTTTGAATTGGGCGCACCGTTTCGCTGGCAGGATGAGTTTGATACAACGTTCAGTAGCAAAGAAAATAAATTATATCGAGTAAGTGATGGCGCGCTATTTTATATCGCGGCCCGTGAAAATTATTATGATGGCGATCACTCCTTGGGCGTGGCGGTTTTAGCACCCGAGAGTGTCGTAGATCAAACAGTGGCTGCGGCGCGAACATATAATCTTATTATATTGGTTAGCTTATTGTTTATTACCTTGGTGTTTTTGTACCTCATGGCAATAAATATCCGGCGCCGAGAAGAATCTGCGCGACAGAACTCGTCAATGGCTGCCATTGTTGAGGGGTCTAATGACGCCATTGTGAGTGAGACGGTTGACGGTGTTATTCATAGTTGGAACGATGCCGCTCAGCGGATGTTTGGCTACGCAACGGAACAAGTTGTCGGTAAGACGATGAACAGCTTGGTCGTACCTGAAGACTTGGAAGACGAAGCGGTCATGCTTCGGAAAAGAGTTTTCAATGGTGAAACGATTCCCAATTTTGAGACTCATCGTCGTGATCAGGATGGTGAAGTTATTTATGTGTCGATAACCGTTTCTCCCGTTAAGGACGCTAACGGAAGAATATTTGCCGCCGCTAATATTATTCGCGATATTAGTGATATGAAGGTGGCGCAGGCACAATTAGTTGAAATGAATCATCGCTTAGAAGAGCAAGTTGCCGCACGGACAAGTGAGCTCGAAGCGTCTGGGGTGTTACAGGATGCTATTTTAGCAAACGCAGGCTACGCGATTTTTGCAAACAAACCTGATGGCACTATAACGCTTTTTAATCCAGCGGCAGAAGCGATGCTTGGTTATAGCGCCAGTGAAATGGTAAATAAGCAGACCATGCAGGTAATGTTTATTAAAGAAGAAATAGAAGCTGAATTAAAAAGATTGGCGCAGTTAGATCATAAAACGTTGGTAGATAGTAATGGCAAGCTTATTACTCAAGATGTGAATTATGAAAAGGAATGGACGTTTATCCGCAAAGATGGAACGCGAATACCTGTATTGCTGAAAAGCAACACTTTGTACGATAAGGAAAATAAGGTAAGCGGCTATATAGGTATTGCTCGAGACCTTACCTTGCAGAAGCAACAACAAGCTGAGCTGATGAAAGCAAAGGCAATGGCTGAAGAGGCGAGTAAGACCAAGGGTGAGTTTTTAGCGAATATGAGTCATGAAATTCGCACCCCAATGAATGCTGTGTTGGGAATGCTGAATTTATTAAAATATACCGACATGACCAATCGGCAGTTAGACTATGTCTCAAAGGCCAGCGGTGCTGCCGAAGCGCTATTGGGCATCATTAACGACATTCTTGATTTTTCTAAAATAGAAGCTGGGAAACTATTACTTGAAAAAAGACCGTTTTCTATTGATGAAATATTAAAGGATATCGCTGTTATCCTGAGTATGAATATTAGCGATAAGAATGTTGAAATACTTTTCAATATCGACCCTGCGGTGCCCAAAACCGTGCTGGGTGATTCATTGCGCATAAAGCAAATTCTAATTAACTTGGCGGGAAATGCAGTTAAATTTACCGAGCAAGGTGAGGTAATGCTGTCGGTTTTTGTACAGCATGAACGCAGTAATAGCATGGTGCTGGGGTTTAAAGTCAGCGACACCGGAATCGGTATGTCGGCCGATCAGCAAAAACGGGTTTTTGAATCTTTTACTCAGGCCGAAGCGGCTACGACACGACGGTTTGGCGGAACCGGGCTTGGCCTGGTGATATGTCAGCGATTAATTCGGCTGATGGGGGGCGAATTAGAAGTCGAAAGTGAAGAGGGCAAAGGCAGTACTTTTTCGTTTTCACTTATTATTGAGCCAGTAGAAGATGGTGGGCAGCGCGAGCCGGCGCGGCGGGCACTGCCGGTTGAGTACGAAAATCTGCGTTTACTTGTTCTGGACGATAATGCGCATGCCCGAGAGATTATTGCTGGCATTTGTCAAAATCTTGGTTGGGAAGTCGAAGAGGCGGAAAGCGGCAATATTGGTTTGGAGCTGATTAAGCGGAGTCTCCTTGAAGCTAAGCCCTATGATATTGTTTTTATCGATTGGATGATGCCGGGTTTAGATGGCTGGCAGACCGCAAGTGCTATTCAAGCGCTTTGTGCCGACACCCTAACTCCACGGCTTGTGATGGTAACGGGGCACGCTAAAGAGGTTTTTGAGCAGCAGGAAGACGCCATCAGCACAGCGCTTGATGGTTTCTTGATGAAACCGGTCACCGCCTCGGATATATACAATACAATTATAGAGGCATTAGCAGATAAATCGGCTGAGTATAAAACGGGTATACAGCAATCGAAAGCGACTAATGATGGCCTTGTTGGTATGCGTATACTCTTGGTGGAAGATAATATTACTAATCAGCAGGTCGCGCGAGAGCTGCTCGCAATCGAGGGTGCTGAGATAGTCGTGGCTGATAATGGTCAAATTGCCTTGGACAGTATTCGGCATGCGAAGCTGCCATTTGATGCGGTATTAATGGATATTCAGATGCCGGTGATGGACGGCTATACGGCGACACGGGAGATTCGCGAAACCTTAAAATTGAACTATTTACCCATTGTTGCAATGACCGCTAATGCGATGCCTGCGGATCGCGCCGCCTGCTTAGCGGCGGGAATGAATGATCATATTGGTAAACCCTTTGATTTGGCTGAGCTAGTCACGGTATTGCAAACCGTCTGCGGTCGCGCTAAGTCAAATCCGCAGGTTGACGCAGTAAGTAAAAGTGAAGGCCGGGGAGACCTTCCGGAAGCCCCCGTTGGTTTTGCATTTAAAGAGGCCTTGTTGCGTTTAGGTAATAATCGGGAGTTGTATGCAAGTCAGGCGCGGATGTTTGCGAGTCGGCACCGTGATGATCTTGGCAAAGTTCTTTTATTAATTCAAAAGGGTAATAGACCTGGCGCTGTTCGAGAGCTACACACTTTGCGCGGTGTGGCGGGAACATTGGGTGCGCAGGCGTTAGCGAGCCGACTCTCCGAGCTTGAAATGGCAGCGAAAGGCCTCGTTGAAGTTCCGGTTATTGAGACCCTGCTAAACGCTACCGAAGTGCATCTCGAAGAAGCTTGTGAGGTCATGCTTAAACTTGCGGACTCGTTGGCGGCGCCGTCACGGGATGTGACGCCTCCACCTTTAATCGATGAGGAAATAAACGCCAAGCTTGATGAGTTTGGGCGCCTTCTTAAAGACAGTAATATGAGTGCTTTAGACAGTTTTGAAAGTTTACGTGCTATATTTGCAGTCGATAGCGAACCAGCGATTAAGGTGCGGGAAGCCATGGCGAGTCTTGATTTTGCCGCAGCGCTAGAGGCTTTAAATATGATGAGGGATAACTGATTTTTACGGTAATGTATTTGATCACAACGCTATGTACAATATCAGGTTATGGTTATGAGTGAACTTAAGCCCGCGCTGACATCTGGGTTGATCTCCGGCACGTTGGTATCAGAGCGCCCTCGGCTATTGGTGGTTGATGATCAGCCCGTCAATATTCAGGCGCTCTATCAGGTCTTTGCTAAAGATAGCGAAGTGTTTATGGCCACGAGTGGTCAACAAGCAATTGACGTGTGTCGGCAAAAGCGGCCGGATTTAATTCTGCTTGATGTGCTGATGCCGGATATGGACGGAATAGAAGTTTGCAAAATACTTAAAGCAGACGCCGAGACTCAGAATATACCCATAATCTTCGTCACCTCTCAAGACAGTCCTGAAGAGGAGACGCGTGGCTTGGAAGTGGGCGCGGTTGATTTTATTACCAAGCCAGTGAACCCTGCTGTAGTGCGTGCTCGGGTAAAAACACATTTAACGCTAAAAATGCAATCAGATGCATTGCGGGCATTGGCGTCGATTGATGGCCTGACTCGTATCCCTAATCGGCGTTTCTTTGACGAGCGCTTAGATGCGGAGTGGCGCGCGTGCCGTCGAGGCGGAAATTCGCTTTCCGTCATTATGATCGATGTCGACCATTTCAAAAAATATAACGACCATTACGGTCATTTGGAAGGGGATAATTGCCTGAAGCGCGTGGCGAGCGCGCTTGCGGAGAGCAATTGGCGAGGCCGAGATTTAGCGGCGCGGTATGGTGGGGAAGAGTTCGTTTGTCTAATGCCTGAAACCGATCTTGCCGGTGCGATGAACAAGGCAGAAAGCCTGCGTTTGCAAATAGAAAATTTAGCGATGCCGCATTCGGAGTCTGCTAATGCTGATATGGTCACCATTAGTGTCGGTGTAGCGACTACTGTGCCGAGTGAGCGTGAGTCCGAAGAAGTTTTGCTGGGCGCTGCGGACGAGCAATTGTACAAGGCAAAGCAAACCGGCCGTAATCGGGTGGTAGGTATCGCGCTTAGCTAAACGATGCGGTGTATAGCGGTAACTTAAGATCTTATTTCAGTTGGTCGGCCAAAGTAGTAGCCTTGAAAATAGTCGATGCCCATTCCGGCGCAGGCATCGGCAACGGCCTGATTCTCGACACCTTCCGCTAGGGTGGATATACCCATATCCTGCACCATCGCATTAAGAGACGAAAGTAGCTTGTGATGTACAGAATGCTGATCGCCAGCGCCTCTTACTAAGCTGATGTCGAATTTGAGGATGTCCGGAGGCGCTTCGGCTAGCTCTAATAGGCGGGCTTGGCCAGCGCCAAAGTCATCGTAGGCCAAGTTGATGTCCAAATCCCTTAAACCAGCACGAATACGCCGCATAATGTTTAGGTCGGTTATTGCGGCTTCGTGAACTTCGAAAATTAAACGTAGGTCTGGGTATTGGCGCCGCAGCCTGTGTAAGCCAGCAAGTAGTTTGTCTGGCTCTCGACACTCCAGTGGGTGGCAGTTGAAAAACAGTGGTGTACGGATATTGGCACTTTTGGCTTGAGCAAAACTGCGCTGACGAAAAAGCTCGCTGAGTTCAATTTCTTTGCCCATTTGCGCTGCGATTAAAAACAGCTCATAGGGGTTTTCGTTTAGGGCGGGATGTCGTCCTCGGCCCAGTAGCTCGTGGCCAAAGATATTTCCTTGATTGTCCATTATCGCTTGTTGGTAGCTTGTTACTTGGGCTTTGGTTAATAGCGTTAAGAGCTCGCTGCCAAGAACGGGAAAATTGCTGGGCAGTGTGCGATGGGAAATTCTGGTGTGGTCATCGCAATCTGTGTTTGCCGCTAAATTCCGCTGTTTCAGGCAATATTCAACGCCGGCAAAGTGCACTACATCGCCAGGTTTTAGCGGCGTGGTTTGGCTAATGCGTTGGCGATTGACAAAACTGCCGTTGGTACTGCCGAGGTCGGTGAGTGCTGGTTTGTCATTGACTAACTCGAGGCGGGCATGACGGCGAGAGAGCGCTGCATTGTGAATGACAATATCATTGTCGGCACCGCGACCGATAGAAGTAGCTTGTGCGGCAAAGGGTATTTGCTGGGGTAAATCCGAGCTTCTACTAAAGCTTTCTAAATAATAACAACTATCCATATTAGGACTTATCCGCTTTGCATGGGTCCGCCGCTGTGGGCGCGCCAAAAGTAGCAATCGCAATAAATATAACCGAAGCGACGGTCTAGGTCATGCCCAGCGGGACTACCGGGGCCGTTAAAATGGGCAGGGGCAGTGCACGTTAATTGGCTCAGCACTTATTGGGTGGCGAAACACAATATTGTCTGCATGGAGCAGTAAGCGCGCGGCCATGGCCTGGGTCTGAGGTGTGCCATAAAGGTCGCAGCCTAAAATGGGGTGGCCTAGTGCCTGGCTGTGGATGCGAAGCTGGTGGGTTCGGCCGGTTTGCGGGGTAGACTTAATGCGGCTGCGAGGTGGGTTATCCAGACGTTCTAAAACCTGATAATGACTTTGCGCCTGCTTGCCGGTGGCAAAGCAAATCTTTTGCAGAGGGAAGTTTGCCAGATCTTTGGCAATAGGCGCTTCTATATAGCCCGTGTCAGGTTGTACATGACCGGCTACTACGCTGATATAGGTTTTTCCAATGCTACGCTGCTGAAATTGCGTGGTCAGCTTGGCGTTTGCGAGCTTATTCAGGGCAATAATCATTAGGCCTGAGGTGCCTAAATCGAGGCGGTGGGCCAGTGTGGCAGTCGGAAATTGTTGAACTAGGCGATAGTGAACCGAATCCTTGTTGAGCGGATTTTTGCCCGACAGGCTAAGTAGGCCGCTGGGTTTATTTATCAGCAAGATGTGCTCATCTTGCATCAGAATACTGATCTTTTCAGCGCAAGGCGGGGCTACGAAGTTATCTGCTAAAGTGGGAGTTGAGGTAGGCATAAACCGGTGGCGAATTGGCGGAATGGTTGGCCTTCACTGGCCAAATTAATTTGACAGTATACGGGATTCACTCGGCGAATACTTAGCGGCTTGAGGCTGTCGCTTTTACATGACAGCATCTAGCGGAAGTAGAGGCGCTCTTGCTATGATCGACGCGGCGCACGGGCATGTATTGGGGGGTGTCATAAATCACTCAGGCTAGTCTGCGCGTTGAAGTGCCAGTATTTTTGCTGGTCTTTACTATTATTTATGCGGGGAAAGCGTTATGAATAAGAACTTGGGTTTGGCAGCGGTATTGATGGCTGCAGTATTACCTGTGTCTGCACTGGCTCAGACGGCGACAATGTATGTTACTGGTCAGTTTGGTAAAACCAGTTACGATTTGGACAGCGGTTCTAATGTTGATGACGAAGACAATGGTTATACCATGGGCATTGGTGTGCGTATGGGGCCGAATGTCGCGATTGAGGGTGGCTATGTTGATTTAGGTGAAGTGTCGGGTAATTCTTCTACGCTAGAGACTACTGGCGCATTTGCAGGATTGGGCCTGTTTATTCCGCTGCAGCCAGGTTTTGAGTTGACTGGACGCGCAGGTTTAATTGCTTGGGATCAAGATTTCAAAACGCCACTAAGTACAATGAGTGACGATGGCACGGATATCTATTTTGGCATTGGCGCGGCCTTTCAGGTGAGTCGCGAACTTCATCTTACCGTTGGCTTTGACCGTTACGATATCGACGACACTGATGTCGACATGCTGTCTTTGGGAGCGAAGTTTTACTTCGCAATGTAAGACAGAGCTTAAGCCTAATACAGGCACTTTTCTGCCTGTATTAGGTGCTCAGATAGTGAATACTTAATTGCAGTTGGTGTTGAGTTTTAATGTCTTAAACACCACGGAATTATGATCTTCTAAGCTTTTTTCTGGCTCCTCAGCAAGGCTGAGTTTAGGAAAACGCTTAAATAGTTCACTTAGTGTTAAGTACAATTGGCGTTTAGCCAGTGCTGCGCCAATGCAAAAGCGTGGCCCGTAGCCAAAGAGCACATCGGGTTCGAATACGCGGCGAACATCCAGCTTCTCTGGCTCGTCATAATACTCGGGGTTGTGATCCTTGAGGTGGGGCATCATTAAAATCATCTGCCCCTTTTTCACTTCTTGGCCAAGAAGCGCCATATCTGCTGGGGCATAGCGAGCAAAGCCCATTTTAGAGTTGCCTGACCAGCGCATTATTTCGCTAAAGGCATTCGAGAAGGCATCGGCCGACTCTAGTGCTAAGGGGATTTGATCGGGATTTTTTAGCAAGGTATAAACCGACCATTGCTGGGCCACCAGCGTGGTGTCTGCGCCAGCGCCAATTAGTGCCAAAATTAACGTAATAATATCCCACTCATTAAATTTCTCATTCTCAGCTTCAATTTTAAGTAGGGTGCTGAGAAAGTCACCGTCTACAGGGTCCTTGCGGCGCTCGGCTATTACCTCTTGCAGAATGTCGATGGCTTTATTGCTGTCGTCTTGCGCGCGTAGCCTGCGCTCTTCAGAAATGGTTGGGTTCCATGTTTCGGTAAACGTCATGGTTACCCGCTTCATCGCGGGCCAATATTTTTCTGGTACGCCGATCATGGCGGTTATCGAGATAAAGGGAATGTGTCTCGCGACTTCCTCGATATAGTCAAAACTCTCAGGCTCGCCAATCTCATCAAATAGCTTTTTAACATGAGGCTCAAGGCGGCGCTGAATATTCTCAACGACGTTGCGCGAAAATGCTGGTGCGGTGATGCGACGAACCAAACGATGATGGCCTTGATCGGCTAGCAGGCTGTGGCCAACCAGGGCTTTTTCGAAATTATTCCAGTTTTCTTCGGTGGGACGCGGTGGTGCAAATTCCCAGTCGTAGAAATCTGAGGAGAGGTATTCCCGTTTCCAGCAGTCCATGATGTCGGGCATTTGGGTCATAATCCACGCCTGCCACGGGGCATACCATACGAGGGGGCCGCGTTCGGCTATTGCGAGGCATTGCGGCCCGGGATTCTCGCTGTATGCCTTTGATGTCGGGTCGAATAAGGTTTCGATCGGGGCTAATTCTGGCAGCGATTGGGGCATACTGGCTATCCTCGTATTATATTTGTTGGAACTGACGAGCTTATACGCGAACGGAAGTCGCGATGTTTTTGTCCTAAAAAATATACTACAGTGTAATTATGCCCACAAGTTAATTTTTTATCATGGGGCTTGGCCGGTATACGCTAATGTGTAAAAAATATAATTTAGTGTTATTTATCAATTGCTTAAGAGTGTCCTAGGGCGCGTTATTGGCAGGCTCCGGGTTTCGTAAGTATATTTCCCAGTTACTGAGATAGTTCACATAGCTACACTCTCTGTAGTAGTGGGCTGTTTGTTAAAAAATTCAGGGGAATGCATGAAGGGGCAGGACGCGGTCAATGATTTACTGTCACGTACAAAGGCGATTGTAGAGACAATCGTAGATGGCGTGATTACGATTAGTGATCGCGGCTTAATTGAAACCGTTAATCCTGCGGTAGAGAAAATATTTGGCTACCGTCTAGATGAGCTCAGTGGTCAAAATGTCTCAATGTTGATGCCAAACCCCTATCAACGTGAGCACGACAGCTACCTTAGTAATTATCTTAGTACCGGCGAAAAGAAAATTATTGGTATTGGTCGCGAGGTCACTGGCCGACGCAAAGACGGCAGTACCTTCCCTCTAGAATTGGCTATTAGTGAAATGGAGGTGAATGGCCAGCGTATGTTTACTGGCATCGTCCGGGATATATCGCTGCGCAAGGCCACTGAAGAGAAGCTCCGTGAATTGTTGACGCGCACCAAGGCAATTCTCGACACCATTGTGGATGGTGTTATCACCATTAGTGATCGCGGTTGTATTGAGACGGTTAACCCTGCGGCCGAAAAAATATTTGGTTACCGTTTAGATGAGCTTAGCGGTAAGAATGTTTCGATGCTGATGCCCGACCCGTATCGGCATGAACACGATCAATACTTAAAGAATTATCTTCATACCGGCGAAAAGAAAATTATTGGTATTGGTCGAGAGGTTACTGGTCTTCGGAAAGACGGCACCACGTTTCCATTGGAATTGGCCATTAGCGAGATGGAAGTCAACGGTCAGCGCATGTTTACCGGCATTGTTCGGGATATTTCAGAACGTAAAGAAACCGAAGAAAAGCTCCGAGAGGCGATGCGCAGAGTGCATGAACAGCGTATTAAAGATGAATTTATTGCCACGGTAAGTCATGAACTGCGAACGCCGTTAACGTCAATCAAGGCATCGTTAGAGCTGATTATAGGTAAGGCTGTGGCCAAGGGGTCCGATCAGGAGAAAATGCTCATTACCATCGCTCACAAGAACAGTGATCGTTTATTGTTATTGATTAATGATATTTTAGATATTTCTAAAATTGAATCTGAAAAAATGAAGTTAAATTTTAGACGAATACGATTGCATTCGTTTTTAGAAACTGCGATTTCTGACAATCAGGCTTATGCGGAAAAGCATCACGTCAAATTTGTGTTAATAGATTGTCCGGGAAATCTCCATATTTATGTGGACCCAGATCGCCTTATGCAGGTGATGAGTAATTTAATGTCGAACGCGGCAAAGTTTTCTCATCAGAACTCACAAATAGAGATTGAAGCTAGGCGCAGGGATGATGGCATCCGGATTACGGTGCGCGATTATGGCCCTGGCATTCCCCTCGATTTTCAGAACAGAGTATTTGAAAAGTTCACCCAGGCGGATACCTCAGATAAACGCGAAATGAGCGGCACCGGCTTGGGCTTACATATTTCCAAAGCCATTATTGAGCGACATCATGGTGAGCTTTCTTTTGACACGGTGGTTGGCAAAGGCACAGAATTTCATGTTGATTTAAAACAACAATTACAGAGGCAGGGTAGCCCTCAATGACGACATGCCCAGAGCTTGAACGAGTTTTGTATATTGAAGATGAGCCAGATATTCGCTTGGTGGCGGAGATTGCTCTGCGTCAAGTTGGTGGCTTAAATGTCATCACTTGTGCCGGTGGCGAAGAAGGTTTGAGTTTAATTCACGACTTTATGCCGCAGTTAATTATTCTTGATGTGATGATGCCCGGCATGGACGGTCCGCAAATACTTTGTAAACTTAGAGATATGCCGGAGTTTAAAGCGACGCCGGTGGTGTTTATTACTGCAAAAGTTCAAGCCGATGAAGTGGAGCAATTTAAACGCCTTGGCGCAGCAGACGTGATAAGCAAGCCTTTTAACCCGATGACCCTAGCTGACGATGTGCGGGCAATATGGGCGGCGTGTGATGAGTGACCGCGAGTTAAACGAAAAGCCAAGTGTCGACGCTCAGCTGGCGACGCTGCAGGCGGAGTATATTGCTAATCTATACGAACGGGTGTTACCCGTTTTAAGCCTGTGGCAGGATTATATTGCTAGCAATTATTCGCCAGAATTGTTGCGCGATGTTTACCGGAAAGTGCATGCAATCGCGGGAACCTCAAGTATTTTGAATGTTAAACCGATAGATCGCTTAAGTAATCAAGTACAGATAAAAATTCAAACCGTATTACAGGCCGCTGACATTGAAACGACGCTAATCGCAGAGATTGCTCTGACCTTAAATGAGATCCTAGATGTGGCGAAGTCGGGCGATATTGATGCCCCACCAATTAATTTAAATACTTGATCTTACTGTATTGAGCTGCACAAATAAGGCGGGCCTCAAGTCGCAAGTTGATGGCGATCTTGGCCTAAGCGCTGTGCATACGTTACTATCTCTGCTTTGACGAAATATTGGGGTGGATAATTGCCAGTGACACAGCTTGGACGCCGTGAGCGTAAGAAGAAGGCCGTTCGGGAGAATATCTCGGAACAGACCCTGCGCCTTATCGCGCGTTACGGCGTAGAAGGCATCACTATTGATGCTATTTGCGACTGTGTCGATATTGCCAAAAAGACGTTTTACAATTATTACGCATCCAAACACGATTTAATGGTTGATATATGCCAGTCTGAGTTGTTGCAGCGTACCGATGACTTGGTGAGTGAGGCGATTGCTACATCCGGCGATTTAGCGGAACAACTCGATTATATTCTTGGAATTTTGGCGACACGCAATAGTACCGCTAGTAAGTTAGAGCGCGAGTTAATTGCTTATTTAGTGGGTTCCTTGTCGACTAATTTAAGTCAGGGGGCGGGCCAATTGGCGTTTATGAATAGCTATTTTTATCGGCTATACAGTAGTAGCCAATCTCAGTTAAAGCCTGGGATCACCCCCGAGTTCTGTGCAGAAATGACGGTGGGAATGGCGAATGCCATTACCCTCAATTGGCTACACGATGATAATTACAACACCCAAGAGCGCTTCTCCCAGTTGCGAGATTTTATTGTAAGTAGCATGCTCGCCGGGCCTTAAGGCGCGGTATTCGGCCATGGCGTCAAGTGTGCTGTGGTTTGGTCAGCATGGCGCTAAGGCTTGGCGGTATGCCCATTTTTTCCGCGCGACTGAAACTCTTCCTAAATAGCCGCGAGCCCAGTGTTTTAGGCTATCTCCGTCTCTGTGAGGCGCATTGCTTCGCCTCGGATTAATGATCCGTAATTCAATTTTTACAAACCTTGCTTGACCTGCAAATGGAAACCGTATACTTTTTTTATACCACGGTTACCTTTTTGGCTTATCCTTATTGGAAAGTTCATGTTTCGCAGGAGAGATAGTATGAGTAAGCGGTATGACAAGCCTATTCCACTGGGTTGGTTTGCCATTGGATATTCTGCAGAGCTCGCGGTGGGCGATGTGAAGCCATTGCGCTATTTTGGCCGGGACTTAGTGTTATTTCGCACAGAATCAGGTGAGGCCACGCTGTTAAATGCGCATTGCCCGCATTTGGGCGCTCACTTGGGCCATGGCGGCGTTGTTAAGGGCGAGAGCATCAGCTGCCCATTTCATGCATGGGAGTTTAATGGCGAGGGTTATTGTACCAAGGTGCCCTACGCCAAAAATATGCCGCCAAAGGTCGACGGTAAACAAGCTATTGGTCGCTACCCCGTTACTGAACGCAATCAAATGATCTGGGCTTGGTATCACCCAGAAGGCGCCGAGCCGAGTTTTGAGGTGCACACCATTGCCGAGTTGCACTCACCGGAGTGGACGGACGTCGACACCTTCGAGTGGGAAATTAATTCGATTATTCAGGAAACCGGTGAAAACGCCGCAGATATCGCGCACTTTGTTACCGTACACAACTCACCAGAAATGCCTCAGGGTGTGGTGACGATGAATGGTCACACTCGCTGTACGCTAATGGACAGCAAGCAAGAGGCGATGGACGAATTTGGCAATATTGATCGCAGTGGCCAGAGCTATGATGAGGGCCGCTTAGAAGCTTGGTCCTATGGTCCTGGGCTCACCTATCAAAAATTCTCGCGGCTGTTTGATGTCGTGATGATGGGCACAATCACCCCAATTGACGACCAAAATATCCATATGCGCTTTTGTTTCACTCTGCCTAAGCAGCAGAGCGATGAGCACACACTTTATGCCAATGCCTTCCGCGATGAGATCGTGCATCAGGTGAATCAGGATATTCCTATTTGGGAAAATAAGGTCTATCTCGAAGAGCCGACACTTTGCGATGGTGATGGTCCAATTGCCAAATACCGCAAGTGGTTCAAACAGTTTTATGTTGCTTAAGCTCGGTCAAACCCTAATCAATAATAACGAGGAAGTACTATGACTACGCCTGTTTCACCCGTAACGGTTCCCGGAGAAATCCTCAACTGGCCAATGTTGAAAATCAGTTATTTAACGGATCCAGCCAATATCGCGGCTTTGTTACCGCCCGGAATTTCACCGGGAAAAAGTCCAAAAGTCACTATAACCATCTACAATTTTCCGGTGTTGAACGAGCCCGAATACGGCTGCGTGGTCAATGTTGATGCGATATACAATGGCATAGAGGGTGAATACACCCTCGGCATTGGCATTGACCAGGAAGCCGCAATTTTTGGTAGCCATGAGTGCTGGGGGCAGCCGAAATTTTACGCTGAAACCAAATATTTCCGTCTTATGGATACGATTTCTGCCAGCGTCACCCACCGCGGTTACACGTTCTTGGAATACCACGGAAAGGTCAGCGGCGTGGGTGAAATCCCCCCTGAGTTTGAAACCAATGAGTGGTGGATAAAATGTTTGCGCGGTGTTGATATGACCAAGACCGACTATGATTTCCCGCCCCATGTTGTTCGTGTTTACAGTAAATATGGCACGGCCTTTGTCGAAAAACTCGAGGGTAATTTACGCTTGAACGACAGCCCTTGGGACCCCGTGGCGAGTCGTTTGCCACCGCGTAGCGAGCCGCAAGCTCATTTGTGGACACCGGTGTTTTTAGACCGTCAAATTACCTTGGAAGGCCCGCTGGATGAGGAAGGTTTTCACCCCTTTGCTGACACTATAGGTGGTTCTCGGTGGCCGGGTGAAAATGGTGGGCCGATAAGAAGTTAAGCGCTTTAGCTGGAGCGAGCGGTTTCTGAACGCTGTTTGATTACCACATAGTGTGGAGCAAACAGCGTTCAGCGCTCAATACCGAAGGGGTTTAGTACTGAGACTCAGGCATATCGATGATAATGCCATCCATTTCGTCGGTGAGGATTACCTGGCAGCTTAGGCGGCTCGTTTCCTTGGGCTCAAGGACGCAATCGAGCATATCGACTTCTGTGCTGTCTGCTGGGCTGACTTTAGCCACCCAAGCTGGGTCAATGTAGCAGTGGCAGGTGGCGCAGCTGCAACAGCCGCCGCATTCGCCAAGAATACCATCGATACCGTTATCAACCGCAGCCTGCATAACGCTGGTGCCAGCTTCGGCGTGAACTTCTTTGGTTTCACCGTCGTGAGATTTGAAAATAATTAAAGGCATGTCTTTCTCTCTTACTTGATATTAATTGGTAAAGGCGTCTTTGATGTCGATTGAATCGTCAGCAAGTTTTATAGGGTCGGCAGTTTGCCCAGTGCTCAAGGCACGCTTAGTGGTCATAAACTCCTTGGGACGGTTGATTGCATCTACCGCAATTAAGCGTCCTTCACAGAGGTAAAAGGCGGCAAAGCTGCGGCTGTTTTCACTGTCGCCGCGAATAATGACTTGGTCAAAGCCTTGCGACAAGCCCGCAATTTGCAGTTTTAAATCATATTGATCAGACCAGAACCAGGGCAGTGCATTATAGGCTTCAAGCTTACCGCAGATGGCTTTAGCGGCAATCTTTGCTTGGTCTGTGGCATTTTGCACTGACTCAAGGCGCAGTTTACGCTGGTAAATGGGATTGTAGTGATTAGTGCAATCACCTGCGGCAAGAATATCGTGGTCATTGGTGCGTGCATGTTCATCAACCACAATGCCATTATCGATTGTTAGGCCCGCTGCCTCAGCGATTTCAATATTGGGTATTACGCCAACGCCAATAATGACGAGGTCAGCGGGTATGGTAGTGCCGTCACTGAGACGGACGCCGTCCACATGCTGCTCACCCGTAATGGCGTCTACGCCAGCATCGGTGCGAATATCGACACCTTCTTCGGTGTGGATGCGGGTATAGAACGCGGAGACTTCCGGTGCGGTAACACGCTGTAGAACGCGGCTCATGGCCTCAATAACCGTGACCGACATACCAATTTTGCGCAGCGATGCCGCTGTTTCTAAGCCAATATAGCCGCCGCCAATAATGACCGCCGATTTACCTTTGCCGGTAAATTTGTGGGTTTGTTTAACGTCGTTAAGGTCGCGCATATAAAATACGCCAGCCAACTCGCTGCCCTTAAAGGGAATTTTTCGTACTCGTGCACCGGTGGTAATCGCCAGTTTGGTGTAGGCAATCTCAGCATCGTCCTGCAGGATGATCTTCTTGGCGTCGCGATCTATACGGCTCACTCTGCAGCCGAGTAGGAGGTCGATGTTGTTTTTTTCGTAAAAATTGGCGGCGCGAATTAAAAGCTCGTCTTCTGATTTCTCGCCAACAAAGAAGGCTTTTGATAGTGGCGGGCGGTGGTAAGGCATGTATGGCTCGTCACCGACGATAGAGATTTTTCCTTCCCAACCCTCTTGGCGCAGGCTAGAGGCTAGTTGGGCTGCTGCGTGGCTTGCGCCAATGATTATACAATGTTCACTCATAAACATATTCTCACTTGGTTTTGTTCAATTTTGGTGTGGCATTGCCGCACTACTGGTATTGCGGTAAATCCTTGTTATAGACCGCTGAACGCCGCAGGGCGCTTTTCGGTGAACGCCGCGAGGCCTTCGTCAAAATCTTTGCTGCGGCCAGCTATTTTTTGCTGTTCGCGCTCACTGTCTAAGGTCAGTTCCCAGCTCTCGTCGGTGGCCGCCCATATTGCTTTGCGGGTCATGCCCAGTGCTTGGCTGGGGCCATTGGCCAAGGTGGTCGCTAATGCAAAAGCCTGCTCTTCAAGCTGCTGGTCTTCAACCACGCGATTAACTAGCCCCCAGCTCAGGGCGTTTTCAGCGCTAAGGCGGTTGCCTAGGAGCATTAACTCCATTGTGCGCACGCGGCCAATGGTTCGGCTGAGGAGGTGGGTAGCACCGCCGTCTGGAACAAGGCCGATTTTGGAAAAAATTTGGGCGAAATAAGCGGTCTCACTGGCCACAACCATGTCGGCAGCTAAGGCTAGCGACGCGCCAAACCCTGCCGCTGCGCCACGCACGGCGCTAATCCACGGAATGTCTAAATTTTTGAGCTTGAGCATTATAGGGTTGAGCTGTTGTTCGAGTACTAAACCGAGGTCTCTTGCGCTGGGGTCTTGGTCAACAGGGCTTAGTGGATTTTTGGGGTTTAAAGACGCGCCTGCGCAAAAGGCCCGTCCAGCACCGGTAATGATCATGACTCGGCACTGTTGTGCGATATGGTCAATGGCAGTGCTGATCTCGTTTACCATTAAGGGCGTCAGTGCATTCAGTTTGTCGGGGGCGTTTAAGCTTAGTATGCCCACTGCCCCGCGTATTTCGACCTGTATTTGCTGAAAATCCATTAACCGTGCCTTGCGTTATTGCTGGGTCTGTTGGTGATCACTCACTGTTGAGATGTGGTCACTGTTGACATTTGCCGTAAAATAACAGGCCACGTATTTTGCATGGCTTGGCTGCGATGTTCCATTGCAATCGCAATATAATCGCCAATTTTTCTGCTGTATTAGCAAATCGTAATGTTTTTATGATGAGTTAAAAGATTTTGCACTTTCTCGGGGCGGCATATATTGGCAGGGCTTGTTCAAAAGGCGTTTAGAAAAGCCTTTAAGGTGGCGACAAATATGGCTGTTTCGTCCAGTTCATTGGCGGCGGTAGCCGCGTGTAAGTGCGGGAATTGCTCAGGTGAAAAAGACGGCATCGGTTCTTTGCCGCCAGCGCGGCTCATTGCGCCGAGCATAGCCGACCCAAAGGTCAATTTTTCCACGCCTTCAATGACCAGCAAGCGCTTCTCGATGGGGAGGTCGAATTTGCCTACCCAGTAATCATAGCTTTTTAGCATGAGATGCCGGGGGAAGAACTCTAGAAGCAATGGCGCGGCTTTAGGGTGTTGTAAAATTGACTTCCGGGTGGCTAGGGCTAGGGTGCTTATCGCCTCCCGCCAATCCTCAAAATGCTGCTTTTCTGAAATACGGGCTTCGGTTAGCAGGGATCTAGCGACTTCGGTGAGTAATTCAGCCTTGTTTTTAAAGTGATAATAAAGCGATGGCGCCTTTACCCCTAAATTTTGCGCAACTAGCTGTAAGCTCATGCCCCCGATACCTTGGCTATCGATCACTGCGAGGGCCGCTTTGGCGGCCAGCTCTTTCGTTATAATTGGTTTTGAGGGTCTGCCCACTGCGGTGTCCTTAAGCTTGTTCCACATTACGCACTTATTTATACAAGTCATTTCAGTGCTATTCGGGTGAGTTAAATTGTAGCAGAGAGTACCTGCATACCGAAGGCTGTTAGCCCACTTGGCATGGCCTGGCCGTTATCAATCAAAATGGGGAGTGAAGCACAGTGCCAAGCTTGCTATCCTGCAAGACCTTTTTTGTGTCTCGCGTTTTCTATGCTTACCGAAGAGCAGCAATGTATTACTCGTCATCGTGGCGGCCACGCGCGTGTTATGGCGGTGGCGGGTGCAGGTAAAACCAGCACCATGGTGGCCTACGTTTTGGCGCGCTTACGCGAGGGTATGGACCCGCGTTTAATTCGAGTGGTGATGTTCAATAAAGCGGCGCAAGAGGATTTTAGTCATAAGCTCCGCATTGCGGCGGGTGCAAGTGCTCAGCTGCCGCCGGTGCGCACCTTCCATGCCATGGGACGTAATTTGGCGATGTCGCTGGCCAAAGAGGGGCATTTAGCGGCCTTTGATCCCACCCCCCTCGGTGATGTGCAAGCTGGTTTAGAAATGCTCAAGGCCTTGCAAGCGGCAGCGGGCACATCGGCGCTACGTGCGGCGATTCGCGATGAGCAACAGCAGTGGCTGGATACTTTTGCTGGATTCGTTGACCTCGCCAAATCAACCTTAGCGGCACCGGAAGTTAGCTTTGCGCTTGGCGGCTACCCTGAGCAGTATCAGCTATTCATTGAAGCTTTTGCACGCTTTGAGCAGTGGCGCAAGGCGGCGGCAAGGGTGAGCTTTGCCGATTTTCTTTACGACCCCTGTCGGCTGATTGCCAATGATCCGGCATTGGCTGACTTTTTGGCTAACCGCGTAGAGTTGTTTGTTGTTGATGAATTTCAGGATATTAATGACATCCAGTTTTTTATGCTCAAGACCCTGGCTGGAGCGCGCGCGAAATTGCAGGTGGTGGGCGACGCGGATCAGTGTATTTATGAGTTTCGCGGCGCCAAACCCGAATATATGCTCAGTTACTTTGGCGATACATACCCCCATCAGTCTTATCAACTGTCGCGAACCTTCCGCTACGGTCACCAGCTGGCATTAGCGGCTGCCCAGTTGATTAGCCATAATCAGCGTCGCGATCCACTGCTCTGTATCAGTGCAGACTCCGCCGCGCCTAGCCATGTTGAACTCTGCTTGCAAAACCCCGATGGTGCGGTTTTCGCTCAGGCCTGCGAAGCCCAGCGGGCGGAAGGGCGGGCTTATAGTGAAATGGCATTTTTATGCCGGACTTGGGCTCAAGCTGCCCCGGTCGAATTGGCTTTGCTGAAACGGGGTATTCCCAATCGGGTCATGGGTGGCAGCCGGGTGCTTGAGCGCAGCGAAATTAAGGTGTTAATGAGCTTGCTGGGTTTAATGGCGGGGGAATTTACCAGCCAGGACCCCGCTGAACAGCATCAGCAACTATTTGATATATTAAAATTCTGCGAGCTAAAGATTCGTCACGAGGTGTTGCGGGGCTATGCCGAGCGCATAGTGCTAAGCGACTTTAGCGCCTTACACCGCTCTGAAGACAGCTTGTCCTTTTATCAAGAAAAACGCCTGCAAAGCCTTGCTACGGTGCTGGAGCAGTTAGGTGGGGAGCGCGAAGCGGGGCGGGGTCTAAGACGCTTTGTGAATGATCTCGATCTATTGAACTTAATGCGAGATAACGCGCTAAATCGAGAAGACGGTGAAAATCGTGCTGCCACGGTGAGTGCCTTTATTGAGTTTGTCGCACTGCAGGGGGACCAAGCGCCGAGCGCCATTTTAGCCATGCTGGCCGAATTGAGTGATCAGAGTGGCAGCGCGGTTACGACCGCTGGGGCGGTAACCATCACCACCATGCACCGCAGCAAGGGCCTAGAATGGCCTGTTGTCCTACTTCCTAATTTGAGCGCCCACTACATGCCTTACCAAGCGGGTAATAGGCGCCGACAAGAGCTTGACCATTTGGAGGCTGAGCGCCGCCTAATGTACGTTGCAATGACACGGGCGATAAAAGCCTTGTATTTATTTGCGCCGGGGCTGGATGCGACAAATGGCTGGGCGACTGACCAGCGCCCGGAGTTGCATCAGCTTCCGAGCCCGTTTTTGGCGGAGATGGATCTGGATTTGGCGCAGCGCCTTAGTTCGCAGATCGAGACAGGTGCACGTCAATTTGATCTGCCACCGCGCGGTAGCCCTACTGCCAGCGTGGCGCAGCGGTATTTAGATGCGGTTGTGCCCGACTGGCAGGCAAATACCGCAGTAAGCTCGGTCGGATACCCTGAGCTGGGCGCCTACCTGCAGCATAAACGCTATGGCCTTGGGCGCGTAAGCGATGTTGATGCAGTTGGTTTGGTCGTGAGCTTTGCCAGTACAAAACGCTTTTTCCCCCGCTTATTAGTGTCGAGGGTATTGCAGCCCGCGCCGGAGTCCGCGGTGAATGCTGCACTAGAAGGTGCCGACGCCAGTGCTAAAGATTTTTGCGTTGGCGATATACTGGCGCACGACAAATTTGGCCGAGGTGCAGTACTCGCCATTGATAAGCATACCATTGCGGTTAATTTTAGTGCCGGGCGCAAGACCTTTCGTCTCGATTTGTTTCAGGCAAAAAAAATCGCTTGAGCTGGCATATTGGCTGTATCGAACCTCGACGCCTTGGTGCGGTCTGACTAATGTACATAGACTTGTGTACATTCATTCCCGGAGGCGGATATGAACTTACAATATATAAAAATAGGGCTTGCTCAAATTTTAGCGGTGTCGCTTATCGGCTGCGCCCTAGTCAAAGACGAACCGGCGCTGGACGAACGCTTGGCGGAATACGGTTACCGCCCCGGCGAGAGTGTGGAAGCCGTTGACGACTATCAGGTTACCGATTGGCAGTATCTAGACGACCGCCACCTAATTTTTAGCAACAACAATGCTGAACACTATTTGCTGAGTTTAAGAAAAAACTGCACTGCGCTGCGCAGTGCAGAACAGCTTGCCTTTAAACCGATTAGCGACGCATTAACGCGGATAGATGACGTAATTGCCAGTAACTCTGAGGCGCTAAGTCGCTGCGCGATCGAGACAATCTCTATGGTGTATCCCAGCGAGTAAGTTCTATTGCTTCACCCGCAGGGTGGCCTAGTATGTCAGGCATGTGTTGGCCAAAAAGGCTCGAATATCGGCCCGGTAATTCATTTTAGGCAAGGGCCGTAGTCATGTTGGTCATCCGCCACGCTAAGCCGTCGTTCTGAATTTGACTCAGAATCTAACGCCAGCGAAGTACTTCAGGCTCACCGCACTAGATGCCGGATCAAGTCCGGCATGACCGCTTCGCATTAACACTCAGCCACTGAATTTTAATTTTTTACTAGCAGCAGCGTCAGCGATCTTGCCATGCAATTCGCATTTTCTCGTCGTTTCCGTATTATTATGACTAACGATAATATTTAGTTCTGCTGGGTTTCTCGTTGCTTTTTTGTCTAAGCATCACTGTCACCAAGCCGTTCGTGGCAGTAGCCATTTCCCTTTCAAATCGTTATATAGTGCATACCGTAATAATAGGTTTTTTTCAGTTTTCATTCTTCTCAGATAAAATCGTCGACCTAGTATTTGATTTCCATGCATGAGAGAAATCAAAAAACATAACAATGTGTTGTTGATACGCGGAAAAGCCCGCGCGGCCTGGAAGCCTTCCATAGCGGCCCGGGGGCCAATACACGGCGTTGAGCTTGTAGAAAACTATTTCGATACAAGCTTTGCTAATATTGGCCAAAGCACACGTAATCAGCGGCCATATTCCTCTATTCGATGTGTTGAAGCCGGTATTTTATCAGAGATTCGATAATTCAATATTAGCAAAGCTGCGAACGCAGCGATGGTGGGGGTGGTACTCCATTTCGGCTGCGTCTCTTTGTAGCCACGCAGTGTGCATACCGACTTCCGCTGCGGCGTCTAGCTCTTCAACTATATCGGATAAAAACAGAATTTCACTTGCTGGTTTACCAATCGCTTTTTGAATTTTTTGGTAGGACACGGCTTCGCGCTTGGCGCCGGTTACGGTGTCGAAATAGCCTTTAAACAAGCCGCTTAAATCGCCGCCTTCGTTAAATTCAAAAAACAGTTTTTGCGCGTAAACCGAGCCTGAGGAATAAACATAAAGATCCAGGCCTTGCTGATGCCACGCTTTTAGGGACGCTAATGCGTCCGCGTAAATATGGGCTTGGTAATCGCCGTTGCGATAGCCGTGTTCCCAGACTAAGCCCTGCAAGCTTTTAAGCGGTGTGACTTTTTTATCATCGCTAATCCAGCGCAAGAGTTGGGCGATGAGGGCCTCAAGATCATTGGCGGCAATGCCCGCTAAGGCGGCAACGTCTTGTAATGCGCTACTTACTTCCGGCTTAGCGTGATTATTGCGAACAAACTCAGGCAAATTCTTTGCCGCATAAGGGAAGAGCACTTCATGCACAAAATGAATTGAGCTGGTGGTGCCTTCAATGTCGGTAAGAATGGTGTTGATCACAGTCTATTCCCTTGGCTTTTAGTTTGTTGCGGCAATGCGTGAGTAGGCGTCGGCGATTTTGCTGCCGGTGTAATTAGCCACCCAGCCATCGGGGTTGTTAAAAAAGCGAATGGCGACTAAGTCTGGCTCGGGGCCAAGATCAAACCAGTGTTGGGTGTTGGCGGGTACGCTTATTAAATCGCCTTTTTCGCAGAGTATCTCAAATACTTTGTCGCCAATATGCAGGGCAAACAGGCCTTGGCCCTCAACAAAAAAGCGTACTTCATCTTCGCTGTGGGTATGCTCGTCTAAAAACTTTTGGCGAAGGGCGTCTTTTTGGGGATTGTCACTGGCGATACTGATCACGTCTACGGTTTGGTAGCCTTGTTCGCGTATCAAGCGTTCCACATCATCAGCATAAGCGGCTAAGACGGCGTCTTGGCTATCGCCAGCGCGAGTATCGTCACGGGTTTGCCATTGCTCAAAGCGAACGCCCTCGGCGCCGAGCAAGCGGCTAATCTCACTTGGCTCAGTGCTGTGCACCAACGACTGGCTGCTGTCGGAATCGGCAAAAATAGTCAGTGTACTCATGGTGGCTCCTAGCGGCTAAGGCGCATTCTTTCGAGTTCGCAGTGTAAAAGAAAATCGACGGCTTCTAAATTGCGCATACAGGCGTCTAAATCTTTGCCCCAGCAGTACACTCCGTGGCCGCGAATTAAATAAGCGGGGCAGAGGGGGTGCTCGGCTAGGTATTGATCGGCCTCTACCGCGAGGGCGTCGATATCTTGGGTATTGGCAAAAATGGGGATGCTCACGCGGGTGGCGTGGGTGTCGACGCCATCAAAGGCTTTGAGCAGCTCGTAATTTTCTAACACTAGTTCAGGGCTGTTTGCCAGTGCCATGGACAAAACCGTGGCTGCTGGGGAGTGGCAGTGCAGTACTGCGCCTATATGGGCGAAGCGGGCATACAGCTGAGTGTGCAGGGCGGTTTCTGCCGAGGGTTTGCCGCTGCTGATCGGCTTGGCGCGGAGGTCAACGGCAATGAAATCGCTGGGGCTAAGGCGGCCCTTGTGATTGCCGGATGCAGTGACAATGGCCGACTCGGCATTGAGGCGACAAGAGAAGTTACCACTGGTGGCGGGCACCCAGCCTCGGCGGTAAAGCTCGTCACCAGCGGCGGCTAGCGCAACGGCCTGCTGGTAGAAGTATTTGCTGTCGATCATGGCGGCTTCTCTTCTCTTTTAGCTGTCAGCGGCGGCGCGCAGGTGGGCGAGGACCTTGTCACGGTTGGGGGCGTGAATAATGCCGTGCTCGGTAACAATGGCGTCGATTAAGGCGGCGGGTGTTACGTCAAAAGCCGGATTGGCAATATTGATATTTTCTGGTGCAATCCGCTGGCCAAAGCTGTGGCTTATTTCTTCGCCGGGGCGCTGCTCAATAGGGATTTGCTCACCGTCGATATTGGCGTCAAAGGTGCTGGTCGGTGCGGCAACCATGACTTTTACACCGTGGTATTTGGCGATAATGGCGAGGTTATAGGTGCCGATTTTATTCGCGGCATCGCCGTTGGCGGCAACGCGGTCGGCGCCAACAATAATCCAGCTGGGCTTTTGTTCCCGCATAAGGTGCGCCGCGGCGCCCTCAATGGCCAAGGTCACTGGAATGCCGTCTTGCATTAGTTCCCAGCTGGTAAGCCTTGCGCCCTGTAGCCATGGCCGGGTTTCTCCGGCAATCACGCCACGAATATTACCGTCGCGGTAGGCGGAGCGAATCACCCCCAGTGCCGTGCCATAGCCGCCAGTGGCTAGGGCACCGGCGTTGCAGTGGGTGTACACCACGCTGTTGGTAGGAATCAGGCTGGCACCAAAATCGCCAATGCGCTGGTTGAGCTTAATGTCTTCGGCGTGAATGTTTTCTGCCAGCGCGGTGAGTGCGCCCAGTACATTGCCACCATTGCCTTGCTCTTCTATTACGCGGTCGCAGCGCTCCAGTGCCCAAAATAAATTAACGGCGGTGGGGCGGGAATTAGCCAAGGCGCTGCGCGCCGCGCTAAGTGCCTGACACCACGCGGCGACACTGGCGGGCGTAGATGTGAGTTGCTGCGCAGCCAGTACCATGCCGTAGGCAGCGGTAATGCCAATTGCGGGGGCGCCGCGCACCACCATATTGCGAATGGCCTCAGCCACCGCAAAGGGCTCGCTGTAGCTTAGGTACTCAATTTGAGCGGGAAGTATGCGTTGGTCAAGCAATTGCAATTGCTGTGTTGACCATTTAATGGCGCTGGGGCTAGTCACTGGCGGCCTCCGTTTTTACAGGGCGGCAATTATAAGCTTGCTCCTAGGTGTTTGGCCATGCGGATGTCAGAATGGTGTTTTGATAGCTGTTTTTAGCGGAGTTGTGAATGGGCGAATATGGAGTGTGGCTGATCGCCGCTACCTTAATAATTGTGGTGCTAATGGTGATTGCTGGGCGCTTACTGTGGCAATTACGTGAACAGCGTCAGCGCGAACAGGCTGAGCGCTCGGGCTTTCAAAATGAGTTGGCGGTGCAGGGCGTGGCGGCACGAGAAGGGATTTCGATCCTTACGCGCAGCTATTTAGCTGGGCAGTTGGGCGCAAGTGAGTGCGCGCTGCGGGTGGCGGTGTTGGCAGAGACGGCGGCGGTGGATTCGGCCTATAGCGCCGATATTGCGGTATTTAGTGATATGGCGGCTAGCTTGGCGCATATTCCAACCCATGCAGATTGGAAGGCCTTAAGTGCTGAAGAACGCGCTAGCTACAGCGCTGAAATGGGACTACTGGAAGCCCGTTATCTCGACAGTCTTCAGCGCGCTGCCGAGCATTTGAGCAAGATTACTTGAGGATATTTTGATGCTGCATCAGGTGATTTAAGCCACTAACCATATTCTGCTGGAATTTTAATTGTGCTTCGAGCTGCTCAGGTTGTAGGGGGTCAACGCCAAAAATAGAGTGGTGTAGCGGCGCCAGGGTGACGTAACCCAAAATCATGCAGTGGAAGGCCATGGCGGTGGGGACGTTGATCCAGTCTTTGTCGGGGTTTTTGGCTGGGTCGCTAATTGAGGAGAAAAATTTGCGGTACCAGCGGTCACTCAGTAAGTCTAGCGTTTCGTCGCGGGCGAGGGTGGCGTGCTGGACGATACGCGCGGTATTAGGGGTTGTGGCCAACAGCGATAGCACTTGATAGATTTGCTGGCTGGTGTCAGCAAAATCGGCATCGGCGGCCATGCCTCTTGTCGCCTCTGCCAAGGGGGTGAAAAGCCGGTGGCAAACCTGCTCGTAAATCGCAAATTTATTGCTGAAATGTTTATAAATACCTGGGCTGCTAATGCCAACTTGAGCGGCAATCTCGCTTACTGATGTCGCAGCAAAGCCCTGTTGGGCAAACAGGCCTTCGGCAACATCGAGTATGCGTTCCTTGGTATTGCGGCGGGTAGCCATTGTCTAATCCTTCTTCTTCAATTTTATCGGTATCGCTTATTACTGGGCGATTAACCACATAAACGCGACTGCGCTGCCTAAGCTGGCAACGAGCAAGAAAAAAGCCTGCCAGCGGAAGCGTTTACTCAGCGAATCGGGTTCTGAGCTAGCAATCATATAGGGTTGTCGGCGACTGGGCGAGTAGCTGATGGTATGTACCGGGGCCGGAGGCGTTTGATTGCGGTATTGGCGCTGCGCTTTGCGCAGGGCTTCGGCGCGTACTAAGTCCCATTCTTGTAGGTCTATTTCACCATCGCCGTTGCGGTCAAAACGGGCGACGAGCTGGTCGTAATCCCGTTTCCAATCATTGAGTATCGTTGCCATCGCTTTTTCTTGTAGCTCACTGGCGCTGGGCGGGTGCCGAGTTTGAAATTGGCCAATGATATAGAGTAAATCGTCAGCGCAGAGTATTTCTTCAGTATAACGATAGCGACTGCCAAATAGGCTGTGCTTACTCACAGTGCTATTGGGATGGCGTTCACTGCCCTTCCATACCTTTTTGCGCAGGGTACTCACCTCGGCGCGATCGGGGTAAACAATACAGTCGCCGGTACCGTCATTGAGTATAAATGGCTGCTCGCTGGTTTTGCGTTCGACACTGCGCCAATGGCTATTTTTGCCTGAGGATTCGTAGCGCTCAATATTGTAGCGGTACCACAGGCAGGGCGTTTGGCTTAAGCCACTGAGTAGCAATTCTGCGGCACCGGCTTTGGCAAAGCCGATGAGCTCAACATAGCCCTGGTGCGCAGAGCGGATTTTAGAGGTTGGGGTATCTTCAATGACGCGGGCGGAGTGCAGGCGGCTGAGGCTGCCATAGGCGCAGCCTAGGGCAATGGCGGCGCTGATTCCTAGGCTGAGATAATCCGCTGACATATTAATTAAACAAAGATTTTATATCGACGTCCTGTACTTCACTTTTGGCAAACTTCAGCAGATCGAAGGCGTGAAAGCGAAACCAGCGGGCGATGATGACGTCGGGAAATTGTTCAATACGAACATTGTTGTTGTTCACCGCTTCGTTATAGACCTCACGCCTATCGGCAATGGCATTTTCTAATTCTGAAATGCGATTTTGCAAGGCGGCAAAACTGCTGTCGGCTTTTAGCTCGGGGTAGTTTTCAGCCAGTGCAAATAGTTGGCCGGTTGAAGCGCGCAAGTTTGTTTCAGCTTGCCCCAGGGCAATCATGTCGTGGTTGGACTGGGCAACAGACACCTGCTGGCGGGCGGTAATGACCTTGCTGAGGGTTTCTTGCTCGTGCTTCATATACTGTTTGCAGGTTTCGATGAGCTTGGGGAGCTCGTCGTGGCGCTGCTTGAGCAGTACGTCGATATTGGCAAGGTGCTTGCTCACGGCGTGTTTTAAACTGACCAGGCCGTTATAGAGCATGACCAAATAAAAAATACTAAATAGGACGACAGCGAGGCTGATAATAAGACCGATTTCCATGTCCTTGTTCCTTTGTTGATAAATATAAGTTTGGGAGCCTTAATGGCCGGCTTCGAAGCGAATGGGCATTTTCTTTATGCCGTTTACAAAATACGAGCGGATATACTCTAGCTCGCCATTGGTCCGGGGTTTGCGCAATCGGGGGATGATCTCCTCGAACATAACGAGTAACTCTAACCGGGCAAGGTGGGAACCAATGCAAAAGTGCTGTCCTATGCCAAATGAGCGCACTTGCTGAGCCAGCTTGGGCATGCGCTCGGCGCGGCGAACATCAAATTGCATGGCGTCGTCACCAAATACCGCTTCATCGTGATTGACGGCGTGATAGTGAAGAATGACTTTGTCACCGGCTTTGATCGCTTGGCCACCTAGCTCAATATCTTGGGTCGCGGTGCGGCGCATTTGTATAAACGCGGTGTTGAACCTGAGTATTTCGTCGATTGCGGCGGGTATCTTTGCGGGGTTGTCGACTAAGTACTGGAGCTGCTCGGGATGTTCCATTAAAAGACGCATGCCGTGGGAAATTACGGTGCGGGTAGATTCATTGCCGCCGACCAAGATAAGAATAAACATCCAGGCAAAGTCTTCTTCTGATATGCCCTCGCCGTCGACTTCACCATCGAGCAAGGCGCCCGTTATATTGTTCATGGGCTCGCTGCGATGTTTTGCTGCCAGTTGCAATGCGTAGTTAATACAGTCGCCTGCGGTAATCTGGCCGTCTAGCTCGCTGGTTGCCATGTCGGGGTCGTCAGCGAAGATCATGGTGTTGGTCCAGTCGAAAAACTGCTTGCGGTCGCTAAGCGGCACCCCTAAAAGCTCAAGTATGGCTATGAGTGGAAGATCCGCCGCGACCTCTTCGACAAACTCGCATTCGCCGCGCGCCACGACATTATCCAAAATGCGCTTGGCGTGGGCGCGAAATGCAGGCTCATAGGAGTCGACCCGCTTTGGTGTAAAAGCCTCGCGTACAATGCGCCGGACTTTCTGGTGGCGCGGTGGGTCCATATTGATAATGGTGTGGCTGAAAATTAAATCCACCATGTCCTGGGGGTGCTCCATTGGGAAGGAGCTGCGCAGCGCTGACGAAAATAGGGCGGGGTTTTTAGAGACGTAGTCAAGCTCTTGCTGGCCCACTACCGCCCAATAAGGTACGCCGGTCAGGGGGTCATCCATTTTAACCACCGGCCCTGCTTGGCGAAATTTTTGGAGTGCCTCGTAGGGCATACCCTGCGCGTAGGTATCGGGGTCTAGCAGATTGGCAAAAGGGCATTCCGGCATAGTGAGGTCTCTTATTGAGCTTGTTATTCAGGTATGTCGTTAGTTGTTTGGGGCTTGATCGCTAAGCACGCTTAATTGCGTGTCCAGTCTGGCGCCGGCAGGCCCATGTTTTCTAAAAATACTGGGTTGAATAATTTGCTCTTATAGCGATCGCCGTAGTCGCAAAGTATGGTCACAATTGTGTGGCCGGGGCCGAGTTTGCGGGCCAGCTGCACAGCGCCAGCAATATTAATGGCTGAGGAGCCCCCCAGGCAGAGACCTTCGTGACGAAGCATGTCAAAGATATAGGGCAGGGCTTCGGCATCGCTGATCTCAAAGGCCTGATCGATATTGGCTAATCGTAAATTATCGGTAACCAAGCTTATACCAATGCCCTCGGTGATTGATCTACCCTCACCGCGCAATTCGCCATTGGTGAAATAATTATAAAGTGAAGAACCTTTGGGGTCGGCCAAACCAATCGTAATCTCGGGTTTGTGGGCTTTGAGGGCGCGACTGACACCAGCAAGAGTGCCGCCGGTGCCTACCGCACAAATAAAGCCGTCGATATTGCCAGCTGTTTGCTGCCAAATTTCTTGGCCAGTTGTGCGTTCATGGATGTCGGTATTGGCGGTATTATCAAATTGCCGAGCCCAAATTGCCCCGTTAGGCTCCGATTCATTTAAACTTTCGGCCAATCGTCTGGCTGTGTGAATATAGTGATTAGGGTCGCTGTAGCTCGTGGCGGTGACTAGGCGCAGGTCGGCACCGTATAAATCCAGTAATTCGATTTTTTCTCGGCTCTGGCTTTGGGGCATTACCACCACGCTGCGGTAACCTAGGGCGTTGGCGATAAGGGTCAGGCCAATCCCGGTGTTGCCAGCGGTGCCCTCGACGATGGTGCCACCCGGACGCAGCGTGCCCTTGGCTTCGGCGTCGCGAATTATGCCTAATGCGGTGCGGTCTTTAACAGAGCCACCTGGGTTGAGAAACTCTGCTTTGCCTAAAATGGTACAGCCGGTCAGTTCTGATACCTGTTTGAGGTGGATCAGTGGGGTATTGCCGATAAGCTCGGGCATTGACTTAAAAGTAGGCAAAGACATGATTTACTCCATTATTTACTGTCCTAATGGTATAGGTGAGGGGCTGAGGCGGCAATGCTAATTATAAAATGGCGCTATGCTGGGTTAATGAGCAATACTTAGAATTACTATAAGCTGTATAGGAAGGCATATGCTGAAAAGTATTTTGCGGCTACTGGTTTGTTTAGTGTTTTTTTTTGGTGGGATAGGTCATTTTCTGCTGGCCGAGGACTTTGCCGGTATCGTGCCGCCAATCTTGCCGTGGCCTTTGTTAATCGTGTGGCTAACGGGTGTGCTGGAACTGTTGCTCGTGATTGGTATATTGTTGCCGACGCTGCGCCGTGCGGCGGGTAAGCTTGCTGCGGTGTATTGCTTGCTGGTATTGCCCGCCAATATCTATCAAGCGCTCAGCGATATTCCTATTTTCGGCGGGCCGGTAGCACCAGAGCTATTGTGGTTGCGCATTCCGCTGCAGTTTGTTTTGATCGCGGCCATTCTGTGGTCCACCAATGATAATTCAGAAACCTTGATCCAGGCGCCCAACGGCGACGTATAAACGAATAACAAGGGGTTCATAAATGGCAGAACTTGCCGTCGAGCAAGCGCGCAATGGCGAATTTTGGGCCGACTGTGTAGAGCGTATTGCGCAAGAGCGCGATAAACACAGTTTCATGCAGTTGTTCGATTATTTTTCGCCGAGGGTTAATGCCTATTTGCTGGGGCAGGGCGCGGAGCCTGCCATGGCTGAAGACTTAAGCCAAGAGGCCTTGCTAGCCCTGTGGAATAAAGCCCATTTGTACTCGCGAGAGAAAGCGGCGGTCAGCACCTGGTTATTTCGTGTTGCCAGAAATCTGTGGATTGATCGATTGCGTAAGCAGCGCGGTATCGCCTATGAGTCGGACGAGAACTTGGCCGAGACGGTGGATGACGAGGCGCGCTTAAATGCCGATGGCGAGCGTTTAAAGGCGGTGCTAGACACCTTGCCGCAGAGTCAGGCGCAAGTGGTCTACAAGTCTTATTACGAAGGCAAGAGCCATAGCGAGATTGCCGGTGAAACCGGAATGCCTTTAGGTAGCGTTAAATCAAGTTTGCGGCTGGCGATAAAAGCTTTTCGTCAGCATTTTGGAGAAGATGGCTTATGAGCCGTATTGAGCATCACCCGAATCAAGAAACCCTGCTTAGCTATGCGGCGGGGGCATTGCCCGCTGGCTTGGCCTTAGTGGTTGGCTGCCATCTGCAGTATTGCCCCGAGTGCCGGGTGAGCGTGAATGCCGGTGAGGTGTTGGGCGCGGGCTTGATGGTCGCGTTGACGCCAAAGGCACTTTCCGCTCGGGCGAGGACAAATATTCTTGAACAGCTAGATACTAATTTAAGCGAAAGTAAGCACGCCGAGAAACTCTGCGTGCCTGAGGATAAGGCTAATTCAAATGCCTCCGCTCCTGAGACAATTCCTCGGTTACTGCACCGTTTTCTGCAGGAAGATAGTTTTGACGCATTACCGTGGAAGCGAACTATTGCGCCAGGTTTAAAGCAGATTATTCTTAGCTGTGATGAAGGTGATGTGCGCTTACTGAGGATTGCCGCAGGTAAAAGAATGCCTGTGCACAGTCATCGTGGCAGCGAATTGACTATGATCTTACGCGGCGGCTACAGCGATAATGTGGGCAAATTTAATGCCGGTGACGTTGCAGATCTCGATGCCAGCGTTGAGCATCAGCCCGTTGCCGATAGCGACGAAGACTGTATTTGCCTTGCCGGTATGGATGCGCCCTTAGCGTTTCGGGGGTGGTTAGCTCGGTTAATACAGCCGATTGTCGGTATGTGATGGTCTTGCTTGCTCAGTAACAAAAACGGCAGCCTAGGCTGCCGTTTTTGTTACTGAGCGCTTAGATGATTAATATTCGTAAATCACGTCAACGCCGTAGCTGCGAGGGTCGCCCCAAATGACGGTGCGATCACTGTGAGGAAGGTTGTCGATGGCGGTAATTTCAAACTCTTCGTCGGCGAGGTTTTTGCCCCAAATGCCGATATTGAACTTACCGTAGTTGCCCACGGGTATTTCACTCAAGCTTAGGCGACCATTGACCAAGCCGTAATCACTAATAAAGGTGTTGCGAGCATTGTGGGCCCGCGACCCACCGTTGCGGTTGTCCATGAAGTTATAGCTTATGTTCACCGCTACCGTGCCCCAGTTCATATTGGCAATTGTCCAATCTGCTGCGGCAGTGTAAGAGTTTTTGGGCGCTGAGTAGAAAACAAAGCTGTCGGAAAGGTCATTGCCAAACTCGTCTTCGGCCTTGGTTACTTCAGCGTCCAAATACGCGTAGTTAAACATTAACATCAGGTTTTCGGTGGGTAAGTAGGTGATGTCGGCTTCTAAACCGCGCATGGTCGCTTCACCAGCGTTAGTCACCTTGGTGTCAGCAATGGTGCCAGACAAAATAAAGTTCAGCTGCATTTCGGTGTATTCACTGGTGAATACGTTGGCGTTAATCCGCAGGCGACGGTCGAGTAATTCGCTTTTTATGCCGAGCTCGACAGAGGCAACATGCTCTTCATCAAAGCCGTCGGCAAAACCGAAGCCATAGACATTACCATCGGGGGCCGGTGTGGCCGTGTCGTCGCCTTTACCCGGTGTGCCGGGGGCTTCGCCGGTGGCGCCGCGCTGCGGGTCGCGGGTGTTGAAACCGCCCGATTTATACGCTTGCACAAATTTGCCGTAGATATTGATGTCGTCGGTGACATCAAATTCGGCAATAAAGCTAAAGGACGAATCGTCAAAGTCTTTTTGGGCTTGAACGTTATTAAAGGCGCGATCCCCCGGTATTAAAAAGCCGCCCTGCTCGAGGATTGGCGCCAAGGTGCCAAGGTTCTCCATGTCGATTGCCATATCTAATGAGCGGATTTCGACATAGGTTTTATCGGTTTGATTTTTTAGGGCCTCGCGCTCGTCTTGGGAATAGCGTGCACCAAAGGTTAGGTGCATGCGCTCGTCGAGAATACGGGGCGTCCAGGTGAACTGGCCGTAAGCGGCGATGGCGGTGTTCTTAATGTCGTAGCGCTGGGAGAGCATGTTTACTAGGTGCACGTCACCACTGTCTAATAATACTGAACCTAGTGCTGCGCCCAGTACGGGAATGGGAATAACGCCATCACTGATTTCAGAGCTGAACTGATGGTGGAGTGGACTATTGTTTTCCGTGGCTTCTTCTTCGAAATAATACGCTCCCGTGATGTAGTCGATACTGCCATTGAGTGCCGAGCCGCTAAATTGGAACTCGTGGGAAAACTGCTCTTGGTTGATTTGCGGCACCACGAGCGGCAGGCAATCTTCGCCGGTTTGCGCCTGGACTGAGGGACCACAATAGGCGTGGGAGTCGGTGCGGTAGTTTTCGGAGCCAATACCACCGCCGAGATCCGCGTAAGCGGCGTCATAGAGCTCTCGATAGGCGCCAATGTATTTAAGTTGGGCGTTCTCAAAGGTTTTGGTGATGATTAATGAGTGGCCTTCAATTTCGGTGGCCGAGGTTTCCAGTGGTCTGGCAGTGGCCATGTCATCGAAGCGATTTTCACTGTGCTTGGACTGGGTAACGGCGTATTCCCGAACCGGCTCGGCCTGCCCCTTGTTTTGTACCCCTGGGCGGATCGATTGGTACATATAATTATAATATTCGTAATCTGAGCTGTCGTAGGCGTAATCAAGGGTAAGGCTGTCGCTGATGTCCCAGCGCAGGTCAATGCGGTAGCCTTCAACTTGCTTGTCGCCGAAATCGCCACCTGGCCCTGTGTTCTCAATAAAGCCGTCCATGCGGGTGTTTAAATACGCGACCTTGGCGGCAAGGGTGTCGCCAAGCGGGATGTTGGCGGAGGTTTTTGCTGTGAAGAGATTGCGATTACCCACCGTAAATTTTTGTTTCAACTCAAACTCTTCCACACTTGGGCGTTTGGTAATTAAATTGATCGCACCCCCGGTGGTATTGCGCCCGTAGAGTGTGCCCTGAGGGCCGCGGAGGACTTCTATACGTTGTAGCTCGGCAACGTCCAAGGCGGTGCCGGTAGAGCGGGCGATATAAACGCCGTCGACATAAATGCCAACCGGCGGGTCTTGGGTAACTTGCACATCAGAAATGCCCACGCCACGAATAAAGATGCGCAGCGTCGCATTGTTGATGGGGAAGGGCTCAATAGTCAGGCTGGGTACTTTGGAGCCAATATCCCCTAGGTTACTGATGCCGTCAATTTCGAGGCGCTCCTCACCAAAGGCAGTGAGTGAGATTGGTGTGTCTTGCAATGATTCGGCCTTTTTTTGCGCCGTAACGATCACTTCTTCTAGCGCAAAGCCAGATTTTTTTGCTTCGGCGATACTGTTACAGCTAAAAACTGTTGTCAGTGCGCAAAGCCCAGCAGCATAGGGGGAAATTTTATTCACGTAGTCGCTCCGTTTCGGATCGTTATTGTTATTCAAGCTTGCTAAGTTAAAACATATTAACCTTAAAATTACAATCAGCCTCTTTTTCGATATTGATGCTCCGGTTTCGAAGCTGCGCTATGTTGTCGAGTTTGTAGTGGTTTTTGGTATTATGGGGTTTATTAAATTTTTGTAATGATTTCTTTTTTAATAATTTATTTAGCTGTTTACTCTGCATAAATTTGGTGTTGGTCGGGTTTTGTTGCTGTTTCGCGTAGATATTTGTGAGGCTATTTCTATTTTTGCCTCCGCATTATTATCAGTATATGAGGTAATTGGATTATAGCCAGCACGGCTTGGCAGACATACAAAAGTCGCTTTCCTGACCTTCCGCTTGCGCGAGCCGGTTGGCGATTAACCAATAAACACGGGGGTTTATGGTTAAGCCGCAGTGACTGGCGTTGATTGCGATGTGGGCCGCGCCAGCACTTATCGGCAAGCGAGCTTCCTTGGGGGCTACTAAGCCGTCTGTTGGGCTATAAATAACGGTGGTGGGCACGGCGCGAGGCTTGGGCTCGTCACTGCTTCGCCATGCGGCTATGCCGCGTTCGAGATCGGGGTCAGATAGTTTGCCGCGATAGACGCGCTGCATTAGCGACCACGCTGCGGTACCTCGAGGGTCGCCATGCGGTGCGCCGAGAGTGATGACCTGACGAATGCGCTCGGGACATTCTTGCGCGAGTTGGTCGACGTACAGTCCGCCAAGACTCCAGCCGATTAAGCTTATTTTACGGTCGTATTCGGCATAAAGTTGTTCCACTCTGCGGTGTAGCTTAGCGAGCATTTCTTGTCGGAAGTTCAATGCATCAGCAATGCTGCGTAGCCGATATGTAGCCATGTTACGGCCGCAATCCCAAGTTTTGCTGGCAAAATTTTGATGTGCTAGCCATTTTCGCAGTAACAGCGTACTGCCATCACCGCCGCCAAAGCCAGGAACAATCAATACCGGGTGCTTGTCGCCTTTGGCTGCACTGCGTAGTAGCGGCAAGCTCAGAAGCAGTGCTTGCCCTTCAATCGCCGCGCGGGGCAGCTCGCTCAGGGAGTGTCTTAGCTTGGGTGGTGTGGGTATGCTTTTTTGGTATGACTGCATTAAATCGGCTCGATGTGAAGTTGTTATTATTCGTTTCAATGCTGATCAGTCGGCACAGATAATCCGGTTTCGGCCAGATTGTTTGGCGGTGTACAGTGCTTTGTCGGCGCGCTCAAAAAAAGTGTTTTGGTTTATATCTCGGCTGCGATCAAATTGCGCTATGCCGATGCTAACCGTGAGGTCAATCTTTGCGCCATCATTAAGTACGGTGGGCTGAAACTGAATGGCGGATCTGACGCGTTCTGCCACCCCCCAGGCCTCGTTTTCGTCGGTTGCTGGCAAGAGAATGACAAACTCTTCACCGCCATAGCGACCCACCTGGTCGTATTCGCGAAGATTGGTGTTTAAAATGCTAACCACGTGTTTGAGGGCAAGGTCGCCAGCGGCGTGACCGTAGGTGTCATTCACTACTTTAAAGTGGTCAATATCCAACACCATAATTGAAAAGGCACTGCGCTTGCGGGTCGACTCGGCGATGCTATTGGTAAATAGCTCGTCGATCATTCGGCGATTCCAGCACTGGGTGAGGGCGTCTCTGGAGGCCAGTTGGTTTAGGGTTTGCTCTAGACGCACAATGCGGCTGCCTGCCGCGATGCGCACTTTTAGCACGCGATGATCGAAGGGTTTGCTCAAAAAATCGTCGGCGCCTGCTTCCATGGCTTCAATAATGGCTTCGTTGCCCTCTTTGCCAGTTAGCATCAGAATATAAAAAAACTGCCCATCTTCACGTTTACGGATGGTTTTGCACAGTTCTGGGCCGCTCATGCCGGGCATTGACCAATCGAAGATGAGTAAATGCGGGGCGTTATCCATTTCAAGCTTTTTAAGGGCTTGTTCGCCGTTTTCAGCAAGGATCGGTACAAAGCCCCACTCTTCTAGTGCAGCGCTTAGTGCGAGCCGGGTCACTGCGTCATCGTCGACTATCAGCACATCCATAGAGGGTTATAGTCCTGCCATCTGCTTTAATTCTATGATTAGCGTGTCTAGCTTGTTTTTTGCAGTGAGCCAGTCCGTTTGCCATTGCGTTGCATCAAGTTCTAATGCACGAGTTTCTAAAGCGCCCACTTCTTGATAATAGCTTGAACTGGCGAAATTGCCGAGCGCACTCTTGAGGCGGTGAACAGCATTAGACAATGCTTTTTTGTCGCCTTGGCTAAAAGAAAGCTCAATACTATCAATCATATCAGGAAGTTCGCTAAGAAACAGTTGCGCGAGTGTCTTAATAAGTGCGGTTTTGTTCCGGGTGATGTCCTGAACACGCTGAGGATCCAGTATCATATCGTCCTTAGGTCAAAGCAGATTATCTCTGCATAATGCCCGATATTGCCTAGGTATTCACGGTTTTTCAGCTGTCTAACGAGCGCTTAAGGCGATTTTGCTTAGGCTGCTTTCTTGCGATGGTGAGCGGGCATGAGAAATATTGAGGCGAACCCAAGGATTGGTGCCGCACACTTCTTATTGACTTAGGGCTGTTGCGCCGAGCACTAGCGCCACACAAAGTGCAACAGTTGGCAGTGTACCCAGACTGACTTGGGCGGACGCGCCGCTAATCACAACGAGAATAATATTGCCAATTAAGGGAATGCTAAGGGTAATATTGTTTGAATTTGCCATAAGGCCTCCTAGCCCACGCTAGTTGTAGCTCGGCGTTAAGCTAAACCTAGTCGATGTGAAGTAGTATAGAGTGGACGCTAAAATAGGCGATTCGAACTTATACTTAGGTAATTCTGCATATACTGTCGCTCAAGTTCGGTATGTCGTCGCCATATTGAGCGACTTAGTCGCGATTAGCTTACCTTGCAATTAATTCAATGGTGGATGGCTTTTTGGAGTTGTACGAGTGATTGGTATTGATTCTTTGGCGGCAATGAACCCGTGGTTTATCTTGCTGTTGCTAACTGTTGGCCTCGTTGCTGGGGTGATCAATACCCTGGCCGGTGGCGGTTCAAACCTGACTTTGCCCGCCTTAATGGTGATGGGGCTGCCTGCAGATGTCGCCAATGCCACTAACCGCGTTGGTGTTTTGCTGCAGTCGCTGACTGGGGTGCGTGATTTTGATCGCCATGGCCAATTGCCCCGGGCAGATCTGTGGTCTGTGCTGCGGCCTACTTTAATGGGTTCGGTGTTCGGCGCGATTGCGGCAGCGTATATGCCAGTTGCCTATCTAAAGCCGGTTTTGCTATTTGCCATGGTGAGTATGGCGCTCATTATTTTGGTGAGGCCCGCGGTGATAGCGCCACCGCTGGGAACACCGGTAAAACAACTTAAAGATTGCCCCGAGGCCTTTTGGGGCTTGTTTGCGGCAGGGATCTACGGCGGCTTTGTGCAGGCAGGCGTTGGTTTTGTATTAATTGGGGCCTTGGCAGGCACCCTGCGATATGAGCTAGTAAAGACGAATGCTCTGAAAATGCTGTGCACAGCCGCGCTGACCGTGGCAGCGTTGGCGGTATTTATATGGCAAGATCTGGTGGCGTGGTTGCCTGGGCTTATTCTTGGCCTTGGTTCAATACTGGGCGCAAAAGTGGGTGTTCGTCTGGCGCTAAAGGCGAGCCAGCGGAGCTTGAAGTGGTTTTTGTTTGTGATGACGGTGGTGGCTAGTGGTTTTGCGATGGTAAGTTAATCGTCAATCCGGCCGCGCAGTGACTTGATTTTACCGCGTTGCGTTTTACTGTCCATGCGGCGGCGCTGGGAACCTTTAGTGGGCTTGGTGGGGCGGCGGGGTGGTAAGGTTTTAACGGATTCTATAATGAACTCGCGCAGACGCTGCAGCGCGTCATCTCGATTCTTTTCCTGGGTGCGAAATTGTTGGGCCTTGATGATAATAATGCCGTCTTTGGTGATGCGTTGATCATTCTTATTCAGAAGGCGTTGCTTGTAATAGTCGGGAAGTGATGAGGCCTTGATATCAAAACGCAAGTGGATGGCAGAGGACACTTTGTTGACGTTCTGACCACCGGCACCTTGGGCGCGGATGGCGCTTAGTTCAATTTCATCGTCGGGCAGGGTGAGGGCGGCTGATATTTCAAACACAGTGAACATTCTCTATCTAAAAGACGCTAGTCTACCAGCTTGCTCGTGAGACTGGAAAACGCGCATAAAGGGCAAGGCGGGCGCTACTTTTTTGAGGTTCCCCCGCAGGCCCACCTCAGTTACAATGTTGTTTATTCTAATTTGGTGTGATGAGTTTACGAAAATGGTGCATAAGGCCCGCATAACACTGCTGTGTGATTGCCGTCGATGGCGATGGTAGCTATTGCAAAAGCAAACTGGCAAACCGACCCACCATTTTTAAGGATTTATCATGCAAGCCCAGCGATATAATGAACTGGCGCAGCAAAGCTATAACCGTATTCCGGTTTATCGCGATGTGCTGGCCGACCTCGATACTCCCCTTAGTGCCTACCTAAAGCTCGCTGCCGAGCCCTACAGTTTTCTATTTGAATCCGTTCACGGCGGTGAAAAATGGGGCCGTTATTCAATTATTGGCCTCGGTGCGCGTACCGTATTGCGTGCTGAAGGTTTAGCAGTTACGGTCCATCGCGACGGTAAATTAATCGAGTCCCACGAGTGTGACGACCCACTGGCCTTTGTCGAGGCCTTTCAAGCTCGTTATCAAGTGCCAGACTTAGATGAGCTTCCGGCGTTTTATGGTGGCTTGGTCGGTTATTTTGCCTATGATTGCGTGCGGTATATTGAACCCAAATTAATGGCGACAACGCCACCCGATGTATTGGGTACACCAGATATTTTGTTGATGGTGTCTGAGGAATTGCTGGTTTTTGATAATCTTTCTGGCGTTGTTAAGATTATTACCCATGCCGATCCTGCTGATCCTGGGGCCTATGACAAAGCTCAGGAGCGTCTCGATTCCTATGCGCAGATGTTGCGAGGCTTGTCGCCTATGCTGCCAGAGTTGAATCTGAGTGCCGATGGCGTCGCTGAAACGGATTTTGTTTCTAGTTTTGGTGAGGATAAATTTAAAGAAGTAGTCGAGAAAGTGCGCGACTACGTTCTTGCTGGCGACACTATGCAGGTGGTTTTGTCTCAGCGCCTGAGTATTCCTTTTGATGCCTCACCACTGAATTTTTATCGCGCTCTGCGCCATCTGAATCCGTCGCCCTATATGTATTACCTCAACCTGGAAGACTTCCATATTGTTGGTTCTTCACCGGAAATACTGGCGCGCTTGGAGGATGGCGAAGTCACCGTGCGGCCGATTGCCGGTACCCGCCGCCGGGGTCATAACGACGCAGAAGATTTAGCCCTTGAACAAGAGCTGCTCGCTGATCCCAAGGAAATTGCTGAGCATTTAATGCTGATCGATTTAGGCCGTAATGACGCTGGTCGAGTCGCCAAAACCGGTACGGTAGAGCTCAGCGATAAAATGGTGGTAGAACGCTACTCCCATGTGATGCATATCGTCTCGAACGTGCGGGCTCAAGTGCGCGATGATATTACCGCCATGGATGTGCTCCGCGCGACCTTACCGGCAGGTACCTTGAGCGGTGCGCCCAAGGTGCGAGCCATGGAAATCATCGACGAGCTTGAGCCAGTCAAGCGCGGAGTCTACGGCGGCGCAGTCGGCTATTTAAGCTGGAATGGCAATATGGATACCGCCATAGCAATCCGCACGGCTGTTATTAAAGATGGTCAGCTGCATATTCAAGCTGGCGCCGGCATTGTTGCCGATTCTCAGCCTAGACTGGAATGGAAAGAAACCATGAATAAGGCGCGGGCGGTATTTAAAGCGGCGTCGATGGTACAGAGCGGTGTGGCCAATAAAGTGGAGGCGTCATAATGTTATTAATGATCGATAATTACGACTCCTTTACTTATAACGTGGTGCAGTATTTTGCTGAGTTGGGCGCCGACGTCAAAGTGGTTCGCAATGATGAAATCAGTATTGAGGAAATTCAGGCATTGGCGCCGACTCACCTCGTGATTTCCCCTGGCCCCTGCACTCCTAATGAAGCCGGTATTTCCATGGCGGCAATCGAAGCCTTTGCGGGCAAGATTCCGGTGCTCGGTGTTTGTCTTGGGCATCAGAGTATTGGTCAGGTGTTTGGCGGCAAAATTGTGCGGGCTAGGCAGGTGATGCATGGTAAGACTTCACCGATGCACCACCACAACAGTGGCGTATTTAGCGGTTTGCATAATCCCCTAGTCGCAACCCGCTATCACTCGCTGGTCATCGACAGAGCCAGTCTGCCGGACTGTTTGGAAATAACCTCATGGACCCAGCTTGACGACGGCAGTGTCGATGAAATTATGGGCGTGCGTCATAAGACACTCGACGTTGAGGGTGTGCAGTTTCACCCTGAGTCCATTTTGTCTGAACAGGGCCATGAACTGTTTAAAAACTTTTTGGAGCGCGGCGTATGACGACCATGACAATAACCGCTGCCCTCGGGCGGCTGGTACAAAACATAAGTCTGAGTACAGATGAGATGACGGCGGTGATGACTGACATCATGACCGGGAAATGCACCGACGCCCAGATTGCCGCGTTTCTTATTGCACTGCGGATGAAAAGTGAAAGTCTCGATGAGATTGAGGGCGCGGTGCGGGTAATGCGCAAATTGGCTATGCCAGTGGATATTAGCGGCTTAGCACATGTGGTTGATATTGTTGGCACCGGCGGTGACGGTGCTAATTTATTTAATGTCTCTTCGGCCAGTACTTTTGTGGTGGCAGCGGCGGGGGCGCATGTGGCAAAGCATGGCAATCGCTCGGTGTCCTCAAAAAGCGGTAGCGCAGATCTACTAGAAGCGGCGGGTATTCAGCTCAACTTAAACTCAGAGCAAGTGGCGCGCTGTATTCGAGAGGTGGGTGTTGGCTTTATGTTTGCCGTTAATCACCACAGCGCAATGAAATACGCTATTGGCGTTCGCCGCGAAATTGCCCAGCGCACGATTTTTAATATTTTGGGACCGCTTACTAATCCAGCAGGCGTGACGCGCTTGGTTTTAGGTGTGTTTAGCAGCGAGCTGTGCAGGCCCTTGGCTGAGGTACTACAGCGTTTAGGTGCGGAGCATGTGATGGTGGTTCATGCCAAAGACGGCTTAGACGAGATTAGCTTGGCCTGCGCAAGCGAAGTCGCCGAATTAAAAGACGGCGAAATAACGGAGTATTTACTCTCACCCGAAGACGTGGGAATTAAAAGCCAAAGTCTTGTGGGTCTGGACGTAACAGATAGCGCGGGCTCCTTGGCGCTGATTCGCGATGCCCTAGGTAAGCGCAGTACCGAAGCGGGCAAAAAGGCCGCCGACATGATCGCCTTAAATGCGGGCGCGGCGCTCTATGTTGCTGGCGTCACCAGTACCTTAAAGCATGGCGTTGCGCTGGCTGAAGACACCATTCACGGTGGCCAAGCCCTAGAAAAAATGGGTGAACTAGCCGCCTTTAGTCAGGGCTTAATTGGCGGATCACAAAAATGAGTTCGTCATTAAATACCCCAACAATCTTAAAGAAAATTATCGATCGTAAGCGTGAAGAAGTTGCTGAACGTAGCGCCGCCGTTGCCATCGCCATGCTTAAGGAGCAAATTCAAGCAGCCTCGGCGCCGCGGGGTTTTGTTCGGGCAATGGAAGCGAAGTTAGCGGCTGGGCAGTCGGCAGTGATTGCCGAGATTAAAAAGGCCTCGCCCTCCAAGGGTGTTATTCGCGAAGATTTTCACCCCGCCGAGATTGCTGCTAGCTACGAGCGCGGTGGTGCGGCGTGTTTATCAGTACTTACCGATGCCGACTTTTTTCAGGGTTCAGAAGCTTATCTTCAGCAGGCGCGAGCGGCGTGTTCACTACCGGTAATTCGTAAAGATTTCATTGTTGATCCCTATCAAGTTTATGAGGCGCGAGCGATTGGCGCCGATTGCATTCTGTTGATTGCTGCGGCATTGGACGACGCCGACATGGCGAGCTTGAATACACTTGCCCTAGAGTTGGGTTTGGATGTATTGATTGAGGTGCATAACGCCGAAGAGCTGGCGCGTACGTTGCCGTTGGGTAACCGTCTTATCGGCATTAATAATCGTAATCTGCATACTTTTGAAACCACGCTAGAAACGACGTTCAATTTGTTAGCTGATATCAGCGACGAATTTTTGGTGGTCACCGAGAGTAGTATCCACACCGCTGCAGACGTAGCGGCAATGCGCAGCAAAGGTGTGAATGCATTTTTGGTGGGCGAAGCATTTATGCGCGCCGACGAGCCGGGCGAGAAATTGGCGGAGCTGTTTAGCTGAGAGGCCGCTGAACGCTGGATGGGAGACGGCAAACGCTAAGACTGGTGCTTTGCCGCCGACCCTGTTCTGCGTGAGAAAGATGGAAGGCCGCACTTACTGTTGCATCTCCCGCCTCCCGTCCAGCATAGGCGAAACCTAGCGTGTACCAAACACGACCATGGTCTTACCTTTCACGTTAACTAAGCCCTGTTCCTCTAGGGTTTTCAAAACACGGCCAACCATTTCTCTTGAACAACCCACAATCCGGCCGATTTCTTGGCGGGTAATTTTGATCTGCATACCGTCTGGGTGAGTCATTGCGTCGGGCTGCTTGCACAGATCAAGTAAGGTGCGGGCGACTCGGCCGGTAACATCTAAAAAGGCGAGATCGCCGACTTTGCGGGTAGTTAAGCGCAAGCGCTTAGCCATTTGTCGGCCCAGGGCTAATAAAATATCGGGATACTGTTCGCTGAGTTCGCGGAATTTACTGTAGCTGATTTCTGCGATTTCACATTCGGTGCGGCTTTTGACTAATGCGCTGCGTGTGCTTGGGCTGTCTTCATCAAACACGCCCATTTCACCGAAAAAATCGCCTTTGTTTAAGTAGGCGACAATCATTTCGCGTCCTTCATCGTCTTCGATGATGACGGTCACTGAGCCTTCGGTGATGTAAAACAAGGCGTCACTGTCATCGCCAGCGTAAATCAGGGTACTTTTACTGGGGTAGCGGCGCCGGTGGCAGTGAGCTAAGAAGCCTTCTATATTTATAATTTCTGGTTTTAGCGGGTTCAGCACGGTTGTGGGGTCTCTTGATCTAGCAGAATGTCCAATGCGTGTGTTTCAGGTCTAAGTATGACCTGCTTTGCCGTTGATGGCGAGCCTGAATACTAGGGGCTGTGGTAAGCTTAGGCTAATTTACACAAGTCGCAAAGAGGGCGGAATGAAAGCAACAGTGAAGTGGGTTGATGGTGCTATGTTTTTGGCTGAATCGGGGAGTGGCCACTCGGTCGTCATGGACGGCCCGGAAGATCACGGCGGTCGCAATATGGGTGTTCGCCCTATGGAGATGCTGTTACTTGGTATGGGCGGTTGTGCCTCTTTTGACGTAATGAGTATGCTTAAAAAGTCCCGACAAGACGTATTGGATTGCCGTTGCGAGCTAGAAGCCGAGCGTGCCGACGCCGTGCCGGCGGTGTTCACCAAAATTCACCTACATTTTGTGGTGAGTGGCAAAGGCCTCAAAGAGGCTCATGTTAAGCGTGCGGTAGAGCTCTCAGCTGAAAAGTACTGCTCGGCCTCAATTATGATGGAAGCGGCCGGTGTCGATGTGAGTCACAGCTACGAGATTGCTAGCGAGGAATAGCTATGTTAAATCGGCCTAAAGCCCATGCAGGCTTGCGCCATCTTGCGCTGTTTGTCGCGAACTTTGATGAAACCCTGCATTTTTATACCGAGCTATTAGGTATGGCGGTTGAGTGGCAGCCGGATCCAGATAATATCTATTTGTGCTCCGGCTGCGACAATTTAGCCCTGCACCGCTATCAGGGCGGTGAGCGCCCCCTAGCGGGGCAGCGCTTAGACCATTTGGGTTTTATTATTGATGACATCGAGGACGTCGATGCCTGGCATGCTTTTTTGCTCGAGAATGGCGTTGCAATCAAGGCCGAGCCTCGCACACATCGCGATGGCGCCCGCAGTTTTTACTGCCTCGATCCCGACGGAAATTTGGTGCAGATGATTTATCATCCGCCGATAAGTGGCAGGTATGCGTGACGGGAGACGGGAGACGCATAAAATGTGGGCGTACTTTTAAGCGTTTACCGTCTCCCGTAACGCGTCGCGCAGCCTTTAAACGTAATACGTACTCCCCGTCATTACCTTCGCCATTAAACTCATTGCCTTTTTCACGGGCGCGGGGAACACGTGCCCGCCCGCGTCAATTGCCATTGTGGCATGGGCGGCTTCGTCTTCTAGCATTTGGGTGATGATGGCGCGAGATTTTAGGTCGTCTTCGGGTAGGGTTTTAAGGTGTTCCCGCAGGTGCGCACAAACTTGGTCTTCGGTGGCGGCGACAAAGCCGAGGCTGATGCGGTCGCTGATTGCGCCAGCGCCAGCGCCAATCGCAAACGAGGCAATATAAAATAGCGGGTTGAGGTGGCTGGTGTGACTACCGAGTTCTTGCAGGCGTTGTTCGCACCATGCTAGGTGATCAATTTCTTCATTGGCTGCTTGTTCCATGGCGATTTTGACGGCCGCATTTTTTGCGGTCAGCGCTTGGCCTTGGTAGAGGGCTTGGGCGCAGACTTCTCCGGTGTGGTTTATTCGCATTAGCCCAGAAGCGTGGCGGCGCTGTTGCTCTTCGCCTTGGCTAGTATTCAGGGCGTGGCTGGGGTTGCTGCGCTTGGCAGTTGCGCTGCCTCTCACCAATGTTTTTAAGCTGCGATCAGCGCTCATTATAGCGCGGTCGAGTAGGGAATATTCGCGGGTCATTTTGATCCTCCGTCAGACATTATACGCCACTTTCGCTATTGCGGTGCTGGCGTCTGCGGCGTGCTCACGGCTGCTTTGGTGTGTTGGTAGCCCGTCCAGCGTTTGATCGCTTCGGCGAGCTCCCACAAGCGAATGGGTTTAACTAAGTGTAAATCCATTCCTGCTCGCAGATAGCTGTCGCGCTGTTCGTCTAAGGTGTTGGCCGTGAGTCCAAAAATGGGGGTGCGCTCGCGGCCTTCTTCGCTTTCAAATAGACGAATTTGCCGAGTTGCTTCAGCGCCGTCCATGATTGGCATTTCAATATCCATAATCACAAAATCGAAACGGCCACGAATAAACGAGTTCAATGCTTGTTGCCCATTCCCAACGTGATGTACGTCAATGCCTAAGCTACTCAGCATACGCGTTAGCACTTGGGCGTTGGTCGGATTGTCTTCGGCAATAAGACATTTGAGTGATGACAGGTTCAGTGCGTCAGTGCTGTATTGATCTGGCGAGCGATGATTAATACTTGCGTCGAAATGGCATTCAGCTAATAGCGCGCTGCGCAGTGCGACACTGCTCAGTGGTTTACTCAGTACGCGACGAATCCCGGCGCTTTGTAATTCGTCGCGATCAAAATTGATGTTGGCGTGGGCAAGCATCAAGCTGATCGGCTGTTGATTTTCGGCTTGGCTGTCATCGCAGATTCGCTGAGCTAGCTTTAAACCGCCCCCTGGGAGCGCTTGGTCGATTAATAGAATTTCTATTGGCGCATTGAGTAGTAGTTGGTTGCGCACTATCGCTACGGCGGCATTATCACTGTTCGCCGTGAGTACTTGCATGCCCCAGGTGCTGCACTGCTTACTAACTACCTTACAAAAAGTCTGGTTGCTGTCCACAACGAGCAGGCGTTTACCCTGGAGAAGCTCGGTGCCAGCAGTGCTGCTTTGCTCGGGAATTTTAGGGACGCCTAGTAGTAGTGAAAAGCTTAGGATGTGGGCACCGTTTGGCGAGGTACGGACGTTGACTTGGCCGCGCATTAAGCTAATGAGTTGAGCGGCGATGGCAAATCGTGCGTTAGTGATACTACTATCATTGCTAATGGAGCGGCTTAGCGCTTGTTTTTCTTGGGTGCTGAAGGCCTTGCCGCGATGGCTTAGGTCAAAATAAGTCAGCCCGGCCTTGGTTTCTGATGGGTAGACTTTCAGTAAAATATAGCCAGATTCAAAATGTTCAAATGCACTGTTCATCACGTGGGATAACAATTGTCGAATTCGCGACGGGTCGCCGATAAGTTGTTCCCTGACTTCACTGTCAATATCACAAATTAATTCGATTGCTTGTTCTGCGGCTATATTGCGGAATCCGGCGAGGGACTCGTCGATAATTTCGGGTAAGTTGATCAGTTGGTTGCTGAGTTCAACGTCACTTTCGCTAAAGCGTACTGCTTGACTGGCCTCGTCCAGCAATTGCAGCAGTTCGTGGCTAGAGCGCTGTAAAGTACTGATGTAGTCCTCTTGGCTAGCGGTTAAACGCGTGTCGTGAAGCAATTCTGTTACGCCGATCATGGCGCTTAGCGGGGTGCGAATATCGTGGGTGATACGGGCTAATATATCGGTTTTAGCGCGATTCACTTCACCGAGGACGGCAATGTGTTGATCGTCTTGCGCCTGTTTACGTTGGCGTAGATGGTGGCGAGTAAACAATAAGCACGTTTGACTGATAGCGGCACCGGTTGCTAGCGCTATCATCGCGGTGTTGATTAAGGGGATATCGCTGAGGTTTAGAAAGTAGCTAAGAAGGGCTACTGAATAAAGTAAAATGACGGCTGCACGGGTAGTTAAATAATAAAAAATCAAACGGCTGTAACTGACTAAGTAGCAGTGCAGCGACATGATAAATAAAAGTAAAACATTGGCGGGTATAAGTGTGTGCACAAGGATTGTGGCGCTGCGCCCGTCGCTGATTAAACCAATGGCAATGGCTAAGGTATTTACTAATATCGCTGTCCGGATAATAGCTGGCCAGCGCTGCGCGCGATTCACTGGAAATACCGGAAAGCTTTGCGCGTAGAGTAGCTCTAGGATGCAGATCGCCAGTAAAGCTGTGATTAAGCTTGCACCCTGCCATGGCGGCATTAGTCCTTGAGCCTCGCCAATATAACCCCATGCGAGTAATTGGCAGACAATGATGAGTCCGCAATTCAGGGCTTGGTAGATAAAAAGCCGGTCTTTGTGCAAAAGTGCACTGACAAGATTAAATAACAGCAGTAATACTAAAATGCCGTAGAAAGCAGCATTGATAAATTCACGTTTACTTACTTGGCCAAGGAAGCTCGCATAGCTGTGTAATTCAATAGCAATGCGTCGTGCAATTGGGGATTCGATACGTAGGTAAAACGTACTTTGGCTATTTGCCGCAACGGGGATGGCAAATAGAGTCTCGCTGCGAATTAATTTGCTTGTGGGAAACGGCGCGATGATTTCCCCCTGGCGATACACTTCAATATATTTGGCATCACTTGGTTGAATCTGCAACAACTGTTGCTGGGTTTCGTTACTGGTATTGCGCAGCGTGAAGCGGAACCAGAGGCGCCCAGTGGCGCCTGAAAGCTGGAAGTCAGCAATGCCGCTAGGTCTAAATTGGGTGTTTAATTCTGGCTGTTGGATCGCGTCGATACGGTAGCGCGCGTCCGGGTCCATTAGAACATCGGTGTAGTCCGCGAGATTTGTATTGTTTTGACTTGAATCGAGGACGAGCACTGGCGCCGCTAAGCTGGGAATGCTGATGCACAGCAACAGCAAGCCCAGAAAGCGGCGCAGGCGGCGGTACGACCGAGGTTTATTTACGGTCGATGGCGCGGTAGGCGATGTCGTTGCGATAGAAGGCATCCCGCCACTTTATCTGTTTCGCTGCTGCGTAGGCAAGCTGCTGGGCATCGGCAACGCTACTGGCCATGGCAGTGGCGCAAAGTACGCGGCCGCCGTTGGTGACTAGCTTGCCGTCGGCTAGACGTGTGCCGGCATGAAATACCTTGCTGCAGTCCGTTTCTGCGGGAATGCCGGTAATGACCTCGCCCTTGGCGTAATCGCTGGGGTAGCCACCCGCAGCTAGGACCACGCCAACGGCTGGGCGCGCGTCCCAGTCAGCAGTTACGGTGTCAAGTTTGCCAGCAATTGCAGCGAGGCAAAGCGCCGCTAAGTCTGACTTTAAACGCAGCATAATGGGCTGGGTTTCAGGGTCGCCGAAGCGGCAATTGTATTCAATTACTTTGGGTTCGCCCTGGGCGTTAATCATTAACCCGGCATATAAAAATCCAGTGTAGCGATTCCCTTCGCTGGCCATGCCGCGCACGGTGGGAATGATAACCTCATCCATTACGCGCTGATGGATTTCTGGCGTAACGACTGGTGCGGGGGAATAAGCGCCCATGCCGCCGGTGTTGGGGCCGGTGTCGCCGTCGCCAACCCGTTTGTGGTCTTGGCTGGTAGCCATGGCGAGAATATTTTCGCCGTCGACCATCACGATAAAGCTGGCTTCTTCGCCTTCGAGAAACTCTTCAATAACCACGCGGCAACCGGCGTCGCCAAAGGCATTACCAGACAGCATGTCGCGCACGGCCTCTTCGGCTTGCGCCAGGGTTTCAGCAACGATTACGCCTTTACCGGCGGCGAGGCCATCGGCTTTAACCACAATTGGCGCACCCTGTTCACGTAAATAAGCCAGTGCGGGTTCGAGTTCGGTAAAGTTTTGGTAGCTGCCGGTGGGGATTTGGTGGCGAGCGAGAAAATCTTTGGTGAAGGCCTTGGAGCCTTCGAGCTGCGCAGCGCCTTTGGTGGGGCCAAAGCAAGGCAGGTTGCGGGCTTGGAAAAAATCAACAACGCCTTCAACTAAGGGGGCCTCAGGGCCGACGATGGTGAGGCCGACCTGATTGTTCTCGGCAAAGTCAGCTAGCGCGGCAAAGTCGTCAATAGCAATGGCCACATTTTCAATATGGTTGTCCAAAGCCGTGCCGGCATTGCCGGGGGCCACAAATACGGTTTCAACTTGTGCTGATTGAGCAACCTTCCACGCCAGCGCGTGTTCGCGGCCGCCGTTGCCAATGATGAGTACATTCATATGCTTGGGTGAACGCTTGATGGGAGATGGGAGACGCAAGGAATGGCCCCTCTTCTACTATCTGCGTTCATACTCCTTTATTTCTATAATTGATTGCAAAATTGAATGGGGAGCAGAGGCGTTTTTGGCGTCTCCCGTCTCCCGTCTCCCGTCCAGCATCTTCTGTTCGAGCATCTAGCGCGATTAGTGCCGGAAGTGGCGCATACCGGTAAACGCCATCGCAATGCCGTATTCGTCGGCAGCGGCGATCACTTCTTCGTCGCGAATTGAGCCGCCGGGCTGGATCACGCATTTAATACCGGCAGCGCCTGCGTTATCCAAACCGTCCCGGAAGGGGAAGAAGGCGTCAGAAGCCATGACCGCTCCGGCCACTTGTAAACCAGCGTGCTCGGCTTTGATTGCCGCGATGCGGGCTGAGTTGATCCGGCTCATTTGGCCAGCTCCGACGCCGATGGTCTGACGATTTTTGGCGTAGACTATGGCATTGGATTTAACGAACTTAGCAACCTTCCACGCGAAGATCATATCGTCTATTTCGCTGGGCTCGGGC
>TARA_R110000772_G_scaffold231592_1_pt1 | contig 133316 bp, 126 predicted proteins | sample TARA_R110000772 | Tara Oceans TARA_R110000772 (sample SAMEA4397948) | marine metagenome | biome: Polar Biome; feature: [SRF] surface water layer (ENVO:00010504); material: water (ENVO:00002006), including particulate matter (ENVO:01000060) such as... | depth 5 m | reverse complement strand
GGACAACCGATCTCAGCCGCTTCCGTATCAAGATGATAGGCTCTAGGTCTGCGTGTTTTGAGGGCAACCCGTTGACCGCTCACCGCGGTCCAATCTTCCGGTAGTGGTTAAAAGCCGGCCTGTCCGCCCCGCATTCGACGTCGGGGACAACCGATCTCAGCGATTCCGTATCAAGATGATACGGCTCTAGCGCAGGGAAAACGCGACCGAAACCAAAAATATCCCCAAGCTCAGGGCCAGGACGATCAGCAGAATGCGGTGGCGTTGCGTCATCGGATGCCTCAGTCGTAATAGAACCGTTCGGAGATGATCTGGCTATCCGGCACGCCGCGGGCGAGGAGGGCGGCCTCGATCTTCTCGATCATCGGCAGCGGCCCGCAGATCACGTGCAGCCAGGAGGAGGCGTCGCGGCCTTCGAACATCTTGTGCAGGGCCGCCGCATCGACCATGCCGGTCTGCCCGGACCAACCCGCGGGCGGTTCTGAGAGGAAATGTGCGACCTTGAGATCGAGGCTTCGCGTCATTTCGTCCAGTTCATCCGGGTAGACGATCTGCTCTGCGATCCGATTGCCAAACATTAGAACCAACGGACGCTGATCGCCTTGGGCTTGAAGCTCGCGGAGGATCGAGAGGATCGGCGCGATCCCGACGCCGCCGGCGTAGAACGCAATGCCGGCCCCGGTGCGCCCGTCGAGCGTCATATTGCCGTGTGGACCGTCGACGAAGGCGCGGGTTCCGGGCGACACGTCCCCGAGGCTTCGGGTGAAATCGCCGACTTCCTTGATGACGAAACTCAATCGGTCGCGGGTGCTCGGCGCGGAGGCGATCGAGAACGGGTTCTCGTTCAACGAGAACGGGCTGTGCCCGACGTTGAGCCAGACGAACTGCCCGGCGTCGAAGGCGAGCGCCTCGCCCCGGATCGGGGCGACGGTGAGTTCCCAGGTGCGGTCACCGATTTTGCTGACCGAGCGGACAGCGTAGGGGCGGCGCGTCTGCCGCAACGGTTTCAGGAGATAGATCCAGACCAGCGACAGGAGTGCCACGGCGAGCATCGCCAGCCAGAACCACCTAAGAAAAGGGTGCTCGCTGTAGCGCCCGGCTTCCAGCGTATGCAGCGTTCCGAACAGGGCGACGATTGCCGCGCCCAGGCCGTGGGACGCCCGCCAGGCCTCGTAGCTGGCCCCTTGCTGGTTGCGGAAAATCCCCGTGAGCACAAGGGCGAGTAAGGCGAGCCAGGCGACAAGCCCGGTGGACACCGCGATCAGGCCGAAATCGAGGCTCAACTGGCGCGTCGTATCCCAGGGCATGGGGTAGGCGGGGCCCCGGGTAACATAAAGCACCGGATGGACCAGCACGAAGACCGTCAGCACCCGGGCCATCAGCTGATGGACCCGCATCGTCGTGTCGATACCGAGGTGGCTTGAAATCACGCGGAACCGGCCGGACAGCACGAACTCGGCAAGGATGCCCGCGAAAGCGCACATCGCAAGGCCCGACGACAGATCGTCCCGCCACGCCCGCGGCGGCAGGTCCTGGAGCCAGGCGGCCACGACCGGCAGCACAAGCAGACCGAAATAAAGGGCGATCAGGCCAACACCCCGAAGGAGGGAGGGAATCCCTGCCGGGGCTGAACGGGCCGTCGATGACTGATCGTCCATCGTGCTCATACCCACCCCTTCTTGACGTTTCCGTCCGCCCGTCACCGTCAGGTTTTCAATGATCCAAGTCCTGACGGTGACGGACTGATGGCGATCCGGCGTGTGCCGTTGATCCTACCTTTTTGCGAACTGCTTGTCGCCGAACATCACCGCCCGTTCCTCGTCCGACAGCGGCTTGCGCTCGCCGCGCACGTCTTCCAGCACGGTGACGCCCTTGGCGACCCCGGGCCGCGCGTTGATGGCGTCGGACCAGCGCTTCACGTTGGGGAAGTCGTCGAGGGAATGGCCCTGACGGTCGATGGACCGGGTCCAGGGGAAGGTTGCGATGTCGGCGATGGTATAGTCGGGGCCGGCGAGATAGGCCGATTCCCCCAAACGCTTGTCGAGAATGCCGTACAGCCGCCCGGCTTCCTTGGTGTAACGGTCGACGGCGTAGGGAATTTCGACCGGCGCATAGCCGCGGAAATGGTGGGCCTGGCCGAACATCGGACCGATGCCGCCCATCTGCCACATCAACCATTGCAGGGTGTCGTACTTGGCCGTCGGCTCGGTCGGCAGGAACTTGCCGGTCTTCTCGGCCAGATAGATCAGAATGGCACCGCTTTCGAACAGGGAGTAGGGCTTTCCGCCGGGACCGTCCTGGTCGATGATCGCCGGGATGCGGTTGTTGGGTGAGATTTTCAGGAATTCCGGCTGGAATTGGTCGCCCTTTTGGATGTTGACGGGGTGGATGGTGTACGCCAGCCCGGTTTCCTCGAGCATGATATGGACTTTGTGCCCATTGGGCGTGGGCCAGGAATAGAGGTCGATCATTGTCGTTGCAGACCTTTCAAAGGTTTCGGTGGCCGCGAGATTCCGCCCGTTGGCGCCGGACGGCGGGACTGGACGTTGGGCGTATTGCCCGCCCGCGGGATTGGCCCTAGTTTAGGGAAAATTCCACCGGCCGCCAGTGAGTGCGGCGGAATAACAGTTGGTCCGCGGATAAACAATCCGTGAGGAGACATTCAGAGGCAGCCGAAACAACGAAAAGGGACTAACCATGTCGAATGCGCTTCTGCATCTCGTGTTCGGGGGCAAGGTAACCGACCCCCAGGGCCAGGATTTCGTCGATCCGGATAATCTGGAAATCGTCGGCATCTATCCCAGCTATGCCAAGGCGTTGACCGCTTGGCGCGGCGCGTCCCAATCCCATGTGGACGACGCCAACATGAAATACGTGATCGTGCACCTGCACCGTCTGTTGGAACCGGAAGAAGTCCACAACCATTAGGTTATTGGGCCCGAGGCAGGGTGTTGGGAGAAGCGCGGACCCGTGGACGTCAGCCCGCGGGTTTGTCGCTTTCGGGGTCGATCTGCTTACCGTCCAGGTCTTGGTCGCGGCGCCGGCGGTCCATCTCGTCTTCCCGCCGCCGCACCTTGTCGCGACCGAACCGGGCCCGGTTCTGTTCCGCGGTCCGTTCGCGTTCCTGGCGCTGCTTTTCCTTGCGGTACTGGCGTAAGTTGACGATCTCCGCAGTCATCCCGTCCCTCCGTTCGCACCGGCGTTCCCGCTGACGGGGCCGCCTGGAAAACGATAACCTAAACAACCGCTTGTCGCCAAGCTCTTGTTCCGGGGGGGTGAATGGCGGGTCAGGCCGCGATCAGGTCGGCGATGGCGGCGAAGACATCGCGGAACATGTCCGGGGTCAGCCGGCCCGTGTTGGTGTTGTAGCGCGAGCAATGGTAGCTGTCGATCAACCGCCGGCCCGAGGTCAGGACATGGCGGTTGCCGTGGCCGAAGGGGAAATCCTTTTTCCGCTCGCCCAATGTCGCCAGCACGTTGGCATGGGCGACGCCGCCCAGGGCCAGGATCACCCGCAAATTCTCCATCGCCGCGATTTCATCCGCGAGATAGGGGCGGCAGGCCTTGCATTCGGCCCCTGTCGGCTTGTTTTCCGGCGGCACGCAGCGCACCGCGTTGGTGATGCGGCAGCCCAACAGGCGCAGCCCGTCGTCCGGCGCAGCGCCATAGGCACCTTCGGTCCAGCCGAATTCGCCGAGCGTGGGATACAGCAGGTCACCGGCATAATCCCCGGTGAACGGCCGCGCCGTGCGGTTGGCGCCGCGCAGCCCGGGGGCCAGCCCGACGATCAGAAGCCCGGCGTCAATCGGCCCGAAAGCGGGGACGGGGGCGTTGTGCCAATCGGGAAAGGCCGCGCGGCTGGCGGTGCGAAAGCCGGCCAGTCGCGGGCATTTCGCGCAGTCGCGCGGTGGGTCCTGAAATACCACCGGCATGCCGGTCAAACGACTTCGACCTCGGCCTCGCCTTCATCGTCGTCGTAATCGTCGTCGTCATCATAATCGTCATCGTCGTCGGGCAGGGCGTTGTTGGACGGACCGCCGGCGCGCTGGATGGCCGATTGCAGGCTTTGCAGTTCGACGAAAATATCGGCCTGACGGCGCAGTTCATCGGCGACCATGGGCGGCTGCGAGCGCACGGTGGACACGACGCTGACCCGGCAACCCTTGCGTTGCACGGCGTCGACCAGGCGGCGGAAATCGCCGTCGCCGGAGAACAGCACGATATGGTCGAGCTTGTCGGCCATTTCCATCACGTCGATGGCCAGTTCGATGTCCATGTTGCCCTTGATCTTGCGCCGTCCGGCGGAATCCGTGAATTCCTTCGTCGGCTTGGTGACCATGGTGTAGCCGTTGTAATCGAGCCAGTCGACAAGGGGGCGGATCGGTGAATACTCCTGGTCCTCGACCATGGCCGTGTAGTAGAAGGCCCGCACCAAGCGGCATTTTCCGGAGAAAACGGCCAACAGGCGCTTGTAGTCGATGTCGAAGTTGAGGGCCCGGGCGGCGGCGTAGAGGTTGGAGCCGTCGATGAACAGGGCGACGCGTTCTTCAGGATAAAAATTCATTTCCATCAATCCCTTGGTGAAATCACAACGTTAATTTTTTACACAGTGCCAATAATGAAACACTTAAGCCCCATTGCTTCCGAGTACAAGGATTCAACGCCCGCCTGCCCAGGGATTCCGGCGTGAGCGGGCCCATCGTCATCGGCGTCGGCGGCAACCTGCCGACCGCGAAATTCGGACCGCCGCGCGCCACCTGCGGGGCCGCGTTGCAGGTTCTTTCACAACATTCCGGGATCGAGGTCACGGCCCGTGCCGGATGGTATGAAACCGCCCCCGTGCCGATTTCCGACCAGCCCTGGTTCGTCAACGGCGCCGTCGCCGTGGCCACGGACCTGACCCCGGACGCCCTGATGGCGGTTCTGCTGGATATCGAAACCCGGTTCGGGCGCCGGCGCGGCGAACGCAACGCCGCCCGCATCCTGGACCTCGACCTGCTGACCTTCGGCGACCGGGTGTTGACGGGCGACCTGGAGGTGCCGCATCCGCGTCTGCATACCCGCGCTTTCGCCTTGCTGCCGATCCGTGACGTGGCACCCGGCTGGCGCCATCCCGTGCTGGGCCGCACGATCGAAGCGCTCTGCGCCGCACTGCCGGCGGAGCAGGAAATTCGCCCCTTGGCCGATGCCGAGGGTTATCTGGGCACGGAATGGCAGGCCCCCGAATAATTCGCCGAAAGGCTTGAAAATCCCGGCGCCCGGGCATATAACCCACAACCTTGCCAATGATTGGCGACCCATATTCCTGACATTCCGACCCCGGAGGTTCCGCATGGCCCGCGTTACGGTCGAAGATTGCGTTCTGAAAATCCCCAATCGCTTCGAGCTGGTCATGCTCGCGGCGCAGCGTGCCCGCCACATTTCGGCCGGGGCGCCCCTGGCCGTCGACCGCGACAATGACAAAAACCCGGTCGTTGCCCTGCGTGAAATCGCCGAGGAAGCCGTCACCCTGCCGGAACTCGAAGAATCCCTGATCAAGGGCATGCAGAAGTACGTGCAGATGGAGGAATCCATCGAAGACTTGGATCCCGCCATTCCGGAAACCATGCAACTGTCGGCCATGTCGGCGAACGCCGGCGCTTCCGCGTCGGACGACGAGGACGACGACGATACTTTGGACGTGGACGACGGCTCGGACCCTGCTACCATGGGCGCAGACGTCGTTTTCAAGGATGCGGAGATTGGGCTGGAGGACTAAAGTCCTCGTCCACGACACATTCCCGACCGGAGCCGCGGCCGTGCCGTGCGTTTCGGCAATCTGAGGGCGGCGTCCCGGTGTTAACTGGATAAGGCGCCCCCTTCGTGATCCGCCAGTTCGAACTTGTTGAACGGGTAAAGGCCTACGATCCCAATGCGGACGAGGTCGGGATCAACGGTGCCTACGTGTTCGCCATGAAGGCGCACGGTTCGCAAAAGCGCGCCTCGGGCGACCCGTATTTCTCGCACCCCATCGAGGTCGCGGGGATTCTCACCTCCTACCGGGTCGACAGTGCCACCATCGAAACGGCCCTGCTGCACGACACCATCGAGGATACGGTGGCGACGCTGGAGGATATCCGCTCGCACTTCGGCAACGAGGTCGCGCAGCTGGTCGACGGCGTGACCAAGCTGACCCGCATCGAATTCCAGTCGGACCGCGCCAAGCAGGCGGAAAACTTCCGCAAGCTGGTGCTCGCCATGTCCGAGGACATCCGCGTGCTGCTGGTTAAGTTGGCCGACCGCCTGCACAACATGCGCACCCTGCATTACATAAAAAGCGACGAAAAGCGCCGCCGCATCGCCATGGAAACCATGGACATCTATGCGCCGCTGGCCGAACGCATCGGCATGCAGGAAATCAAGACCGAGCTTGAGGACCTGGCCTTCGCCGAGATCAACCCGGAAGCGCGCCGCGCCGTGGTCAAGCGCCTGGACACCCTGCGCGAGCAGGGCGGGGCGTTGGTGCCCAAGATCATCGGCGAACTGTCGGAAACCCTGTCGGAGAACGGCATTGAGGCCGAGGTCAACGGCCGCGAGAAGTCGCCCTATTCGATCTGGCGCAAGATGCAGAAGCACGACGTCGGGTTCGAACAGCTGTCGGACATCATGGCCTTCCGCATCACCGTCAACAGCATCGAGGACTGCTACAAGGCGCTTGGCGTGGCGCATAACGCCTATCGGGTCGTGCCGGGGCGGTTCAAGGACTACATCTCCATGCCGAAGCCGAACGGCTATCAATCGCTTCATACCGGCGTGTTCGGCCCGCACCAGCAGCGCATCGAACTGCAGATCCGCACCAGGGTGATGCACGAAGTCGCCGAACTGGGCGTCGCCGCCCATTGGAACTACAAGCAGGGCGGGCCGGCCAAGGACGGCACCCAATACCGCTGGCTGCGCGAACTGCTCGACATTCTGGAGCACGCCTCGGACCCCGAGGAAGTGTTGGAGCACTCCAAGATGGAGATGTTCCAGGACCAGGTGTTCTGCTTCACGCCCCGCGGCGACCTGATCAACCTGCCGCGCGGGGCGACCACCGTCGATTTCGCCTACGCGGTCCATTCCGAGGTCGGCGACCACTGCGTCGGCGCCAAGATCAACGGCAAGATGATGCCGCTGCGCACGGAGCTTCGAAACGGCGACCAGGTCGAGATCGTGACCTCCAAGGCGCAGACCCCCAACCCGACGTGGGAACGCTTCATCGTGACCGGCAAGGCGCGGGCACGCATCCGCCGCTTCGTGCGCCTGCAGGAGCGCGAGGAATACGAAAAGCTCGGCCGTTCCATCCTCCAGCGCAGCTTCAAGGAAGCCGATTACGAGCTTACGGACAAAGGATTAACCGGCGCTCTGAAAAAACTGACCCAGGCATCGGTCGAAGATGTTTACGTCGCCGTCGGCCTGGGCAATCTGAGCGGCCGGGAAGTGTTGGAGGCCGTTTATCCCCGGGCCAAGCGCAAGAAGAAAGAGGGCGACGACACCGTCGTGCCGCTGTCCGAAGTGCGCAACCGCAAGCGCGGCAAGGACAAGGGCGAGGGCGGCGGCGTCCCCATCCAGGGCCTGATCCCCGGCATGGCCATGCATTTCGCGGGCTGCTGCCATCCCTTGCCGGGCGACCGCATCGTCGGCATCGTCACCACGGGCCGGGGCGTCACCGTGCACACGATCGACTGCGACACCCTGGAAGGCTACGGCGACGAGCCGGAACGCTGGCTTGATCTGGCCTGGGACCGGGGCGAGGCGCAGCACGACCTGCACGTCGGCCGCGTCCACGTCACCGTTGCCAACGCGCCAGGCTCGCTCGGCGATCTGTCGACCATGATCGCCAAGAACGACGGCAATATCTCCAACCTCAAGATCATCAACCGTTCGACCGATTTCTTCGACATGCTGATCGATGTCGAGGTGCGCGACGTCAAGCACCTGACCGACATCATCGCGGCGCTGCGCGCGTCGCCCGCCGTCAACTCGGTCGAACGCGCGAAAGGCTAAGACAGGCAAGGACTTGAAGACGATGACCGGATATCTCAGGCTCGGCGTCAACATCGACCACGTGGCGACCATCCGCAACGCGCGGGGCGGCGGCCACCCGGACCCCGTGCGCGCCGCCCGCGCCGCCGCCCAGGCCGGGGCCGACGGCATCACCGCACATCTGCGCGAGGACCGGCGCCATATCTCCGACGACGACATGGCGCGTCTCGTGGCGCAGATCGAACTGCCGCTTAACTTCGAGATGGCGGCGACCGAGGAAATGCTGGCCATCGCGCTGCGCCACAAGCCGCATGCCGCCTGCATCGTGCCGGAAAAGCGCGAGGAACGGACGACCGAAGGCGGCCTGGACGCCGCCGGCGGCATGGGGGCCCTGAAACCCTATGTCGATGCCCTGAACGCCGCCGGCATCCGCGTTTCCCTGTTCATCGAGCCGGACCCCGTGCAATTGGACGCCGCCAAGGCCCTGGGCGCCCCCGTGGTCGAACTTCACACCGGCGCCTATTGCGAGGCCGGACCGGCGACCCAGGCGGCACAGTTGCAGCGCGTCAAGGACGCGGCCGCCCATGCCGAGGCGATCGGCCTGGAATGTCATGCCGGGCACGGCCTGACCTTCGACACGGTCGGGCCGGTGGCGGCGATCGCCACCATCGACGAGTTGAACATCGGTCACTTCCTGATCGGCGAGGCGATTTTCGGCGGCCTGGAAAGCGCCATCAAGCGCATGCGCGCTCTTATGGATCAGGCCCGGGCCGAGGCCCTGGGCGAACGCTCCGCGTGACGCCGCCGAAACGCCCGCAGACCATGACACCCCGCCCATGATCATCGGTATCGGCACGGATCTGTGCGACATCCGCCGGATCGAGCGCACGCTGGATCGGTTCGGCGACCGTTTCATCGACCGCCTGTTCGCCGAGGGCGAACAGAAAAAGGCCTACCGCCGGCAGAATCCGGCGGCCTCCTTCGCCCAAAGCTTCGCCGCCAAGGAAGCCTGCGCCAAGGCGCTGGGGACCGGGTTTCGCCTGGGCGTGTTCTGGAAAGACATGGTGGTCGCCAACCTGCCCACCGGGCAGCCCTACATGCTGATTACCGGCGGCGCCAAGGCGCGGCTGGATGCGCTGACGCCGCCGGGCCTGATCGCCCAGGTTCATGTCTCCCAGACCGACGAATACCCCCTGGCCCACGCCATGGTGATCATTTCCGCGGTCCCCGGCCAGGAAGGCGCTTGACCTTTGCGCCCGACCCGCGTTTCATCCGCCCGCCGAAACCATCCGGCGGCCCAGCCATTTCTTCCAGGCACCACCCTAGGCATTTCACGGAAAAACAACATATGAGCGGCGACAAACCCGGCGGATTCTGGGACACCTTGAAAACGGTCGCCTACGCGATCCTGATCGCGCTGGTCGTGCGCACCTTCGCGTACGAGCCCTTCAACATCCCGTCGGGCTCCATGCTGCCGACGCTGCTGATCGGCGACTACCTGTTCGTGTCCAAGTTCTCCTACGGGTATTCCAAGCATTCGCTGCCGTTCTCCATGCCGTTGATCCCCGGGCGCATCTTTGAGGAGACGCCGGCCCGCGGCGACGTCGTGGTGTTCAAGCTGCCGTCCGACAACAAGACCGATTTCATCAAACGCATCGTCGGTCTGCCCGGCGATGAAATTCAGGTGACGGGCGGCATCCTGCACATCAACGGCGCGCCGGTGACCCGCGAGCGGGTCGAGGATTTCGTCTCGACCGACGATTTCGGCACCACCCGGCGCGTGCCGCGCTTCGTCGAGATCCTGCCGAACGGGGTGAAGCACTTCATCCTGGAAGAAACCGACAACGACCCCATGGACAACACGCGGGTCTACAAGGTGCCCGCCGACATGTTCTTCGCCATGGGCGACAACCGCGACCGATCCAATGATTCGCGGTACGGCGACGTCGGGTTCATTCCCAAGGAAAATCTCGTGGGTCGCGCCGAATTCCTGTTCTTCTCGACCCAAGGCTCCCTGTGGCGGCCTTGGCAATGGCCGTCGACGGTGCGCTTCGAGCGCATCTTCCAGGGCATTGAATGAGCGGCGGCGCCACATCCAAGCGCCATTCGGCCCTGCAGGACCACCTGGGCCACCGTTTCGGCGATCCTGACCTTCTCACACAGGCCTTCAAGCATGCCTCGGGGCAGACGGACCGCCTGAATTCCAACGAGCGCCTGGAGTTCCTCGGCGACCGGGTGCTGGGGCTGGCCGTCTCGGCGTTGCTCTATGACCGCTTTCCCGAAGAAAGCGAGGGCGAACTCGGCTACCGCTTCACCGCCCTGGTACGCAAGGACACCCTGGCCGCCGTGGCCCGCGATCTGGATCTGGCGTCCTGTCTGGCGCTGTCGCCCGGCGAAAAGGCGGCGGGCGGGCGGGACAACCCGTCGATCCTGGCCGACGCCTGCGAGGCCGTGATCGGGGCCCTGTTCCTGGACGCCGGATACGACGTTGCCGCCGGTTTCGTGCGGCGCATGTGGACGCCCCTGGCCGATGCCCATACGGGCCCCCTGAAGGACGCCAAGACACGGCTTCAGGAACGCTGCCAGAAGGATGCTTTGCCGCTGCCGGTCTATGCGGTGACGGACCAGACCGGACCGGACCACGCGCCGACCTTCACCGTCACAGTGAGCGTTACCGGCCGCCCGGACCAGACGGGGACGGGCAACGCCAAACAGGAAGCCGAACAGGCCGCCGCCACGGCAATGCTGAACAACTGGGGGACCGAATGAACGAGACCAAGACCCGCGCCGGCTTCATCGCCATTCTGGGCGCGCCCAATGTCGGCAAGTCGACCCTGGTCAACCGCCTGGTGGGCGCCAAGGTCTCCATCGTTTCGCCCAAGGTGCAGACGACGCGGACCCGCGTGCTCGGCATCTTCATCGAAGGACCGGCGCAGGTCATCCTGATCGACACGCCGGGCATTTTCGAGCCCAAGGGCCGGCTCGACCGGGCCATGGTCGCCGCCGCCTGGTCGGGGGCCCAGGACGCCGACGCCATTGCGCTGCTGATCGACGCCAAGGACGGCGTCGACAAGCGCTCGCAGGCGATCATCGACAAGCTGACCCTGGGCGGGCGCAAGGCCTATCTGATCCTCAACAAGATCGATCTGGTGGCCAAGCCCGTGCTGCTGTCCCTGGCCGAAAAGTTAATGAATACAGGTGTCTTCACCGATTGCTTCATGGTTTCCGCCAACACGGGCGACGGCGTTTCCGACCTGGCCAAGGTATTCGCCGCCGCCGTGCCCGAGGGGCCGTGGCTGTATCCCGAGGACGAAATTTCCGACATGCCGGCGCGCCTGCTGGCGGCCGAGATCACGCGCGAAAAGCTGTTCCTCAAACTGCATCAGGAACTGCCCTACAAGATCACCGTCGAGACCGAGGACTGGACGCAGAAGGCCGACGGTTCGGCCCATGTGCGCCAGGTCATCTATGTCGAGCGGGACAGCCAGAAGGGCATCGTGTTGGGCCGCCAGGGCGCCATGGTCAAGCAGATCGGCGCCGCCGCGCGCACCGAACTTCAGGATTTGTTGGGCCATCCCGTCCATCTGTTCATCCACGTCAAGGTGCGCGGAAAATGGCAGGACGACCGCGAACGTTACGCCGAATGGGGCCTGGATTTCGATGCCTGATCAGGATCAATCTTCTGCGCCTGAAACGCGCAGATAGGGCGTTTCGCCATGGAATGGCGCGACAGAGGCTACATCCTGGCGACCCGCAAGCACGGCGAAAGTGCGCTGATCGTCAGCGCCCTGACGGAAACCCGGGGCCGCCAGACGGGCCTGGTGCGGGGCGGGGCGGGGCGGCGCAAGCGCGGCGGGTTGCAGGTCGGCAATCTGGTCACCCTCGATTGGCGCGGCCGCCTGCCGGAACACCTGGGCAGCCTGACGACGGAAGTGCTGGAAACCCCTGCGGCGGCGCTGATGGACTGCCCGGACGGCCTGGCGGCCCTCTCCGCCGCCTGCGCGGTGACCGAGGCCCTGTTGCCCGAGGGCGAGGACCATCCCGCCATCTTCCACGGCCTGGCGGCGTTGTTCGGGGTGCTGGATGACGCCGACGTCGGGTCGGCCTATGTGAAATGGGAAATGGGGGTGCTCGGCGAACTGGGATTCGGGCTCGATCTCGCCGCCTGCGCCGCCACGGGCGAGACGGAAAATCTGACCTATGTCTCGCCCAAGACCGGGCGCGCCGTCTCGGCCGCCGCCGGCAAGCCCTATCACGGGCGTCTGCTGGCCCTGCCGGCGTTTCTGCTCGGCCCCGGGGCGGCGGAAACCCCGGCGGAAGTGGTCGACGGCCTGAAACTGACCGGATACTTCCTGGAAAGCCACGCCCTGGAAGGGCGGGCCGGGCGGCTGGCCGCCCGCGACCGTCTGGTCGACCGCTTCCAGGCAAAAAAATAACCGATTTGCCGCCATCGGCGCATTGACCGCCCACCCCCCGAATGTACTATATCTGGTGCAGGATCACGGCGTTCCGCCCCAAATGCGCGGAAACCTGCGGAATTTTGACGAACTTTAAGGAATCGATGAGATGACCGCGATCACGCCCCCCGGAGATTTCGGCGGCGACATCCGCGACACCCCGCTGTCCCAGGCGCTGAGCGAGCGGTACCTGGCTTATGCCCTGTCGACCATCGTCTCGCGTTCGTTGCCCGATGTGCGCGACGGCTTGAAGCCCGTGCACCGGCGGCTGCTTTACGCCATGCGGCAACTGAAACTCGACCCGGCCACGGGCTACAAGAAATGCGCCCGCGTGGTCGGCGACGTGATGGGCAAGTACCATCCCCACGGCGACCTTGCGATCTATGACGCCCTGGTCCGTCTGGCCCAGGATTTCGCCGTGCGCTATCCGCTGGTCGACGGGCAGGGCAACTTCGGCAACATCGACGGCGATAACGCCGCCGCCATGCGCTACACGGAATCGCGCCTGACCGAGATCGCGGCGGCGCTGCTCGACGGCATCGACGAGGATACGGTCGATTTCCGCGCCACCTACGACGGGGAGGAGTCGGAACCCATCGTCCTGCCGGCCGCCTTCCCGAACCTGCTGGCCAACGGATCAACGGGCATCGCCGTCGGCATGGCGACCAACATCCCGCCGCATAACGCGGGTGAGCTGTGCGACGCGTTGATCCACCTGATCAAGTTTCCCAATGCGACCTTCGACAAATTGTGCGAATTCGTTCCCGGGCCCGATTTCCCGACCGGCGGCGTGCTGGTCGAGGACCACGCCGCCGTTGTCGAGGCGTACCGCACGGGGCGGGGGGCGTTCCGCCTGCGGGCCAAGTGGCAGGTCGAGGATCAGGGCCGCGGCCAGTACGAGATCGTCATCACGGAAATTCCCTATCAGATCCAGAAGGCCAAGCTGATCGAGCGCATCGCCGACCTGATCATCGGCAAGAAATTGCCAATCCTGCAGGACGTGCGTGACGAATCGACGGAAGACGTGCGCATCGTGCTGGAGCCCAAAAGCCGCACCGTCGACGCGGAAACCCTGATGGAGCACCTGTTCCGCGAGACGGACCTGGAAATCCGTTTCAACATGAACATGAACGTGCTGGACGCCAACAACACGCCCGGTGTGATGTCCCTGCGCGAGGTCCTGCAGGCGTTCCTCGACCATCGCCACAAGGTGCTGATCCGACGCAAGAACTTCCGGCTGGAGAAGATCGAGCGGCGCATGGAGGTCCTGGGCGGGCTGCTGGTCGCGTTCCTCAACCTGGATGAGATCATCAAGATCATCCGCGAGGAAGACGAGCCCAAGGCTGTGCTGATGAAGCGCTTCGACCTGACCGAGGTCCAGGCCAACGCGATCCTCGACATGCGCCTGCGCCAATTGCGCAAACTGGAAGAGATCGAAATCCGGCGCGAGAACGAAGACCTGGGCAAGGAACGCGGCGCCATCAAGAAGCTGCTGAAGGACGAGGGCGAGCGTTGGAAGGCGATCGCCGCCGAAATCGCCGAAACCAAGAAGGCGTTCGGCCAGAAGACCGCGATCGGCGCCCGCCGCACGGAAATCGCCGGTCCGCCGACCGCCGTCGTGGTGCCCCTGGAGGCCATGATCGAGAAGGAACCGATCACCGTCGTGCTGTCGGAAAAAGGCTGGATTCGCGCCCTCAAGGGCCATGTCGAGCCGGGTACGGAGGTCAAGTTCAAGGATGGCGACAACCTGAAGTTCATGGTCCATGGGCAGAGCACGGACAAGTTCCTGGTATTCGCCACCAACGGGCGGTTCTACACGCTTGCCGGCGACAGACTGCCGGGCGGCCGCGGGCACGGCGAGCCCGTGCGCCTGATGGTCGATATCCCCAACGGCCACGACCCCATCTGGCTTCAGGTCTATCAGCCCGGCAAGAAATACGTCGTGGCGTCGGACAAGGGGCGCGGCTTCATCGTGCCGTCGGATGACCTGATGGCCCAGACCAAGAACGGCAAGCAGGTTTTGAACCTGGGCACGGGAGAAGAGGCCGCCGCCATTGCGGAAGTGATGGAGGGGGCCGATGCCGTCGCCGTGGTCGGCGAGAACCGCAAGCTGCTGATCTTCCCCATCGACGAGCTGCCGGAAATGGGCCGCGGCAAGGGCGTGATCCTGCAACGCTACAACAAGGGCGGGTTGGCCGACGTCACCACCATGCGCTTCGCCGAGGGTCTGACCTGGCGGTCGGGCGGCCAGCGAACGGAGCCGGAATACCATCAATGGGTCGGTAAGCGGGCGCAATCGGGCCTGGTCGTGCCCAAGGGATTTCCGCGCTCGGGTACCTTCGGTCGGGACTAGGCATCGGCGCTCCCAAGGTGTGAAATTCGCCCGATGCCGCTAAGATGGCCCGGCGAAATCCGCCGGAACGAGATGGTGGTCCCCAAATGACCGAAACGCAGCCCCATGGCCACCTCCAACATGCCTCCGTTGTGGAGGCGGTTCTCAGTGACCTGAAGACGACCGAACAAGGCCTGACCCAGGCCGAGTATGAGGCGCGGCTTGCCATCCATGGGCCCAACCGTCTGCCCGAAGCCCCGAAACGCAGCTTGATCGTCCGCTTCCTCTCCCATTTCCACAACATCCTGATTTACGTCCTCCTCGCGTCATCGGTGATCACGGCCTTTCTTGATCATACGGCGGATACCCTTGTGATTCTGGCCGTGGTGTTCGCAAACGCCATTATCGGCTTCGTGCAGGAAGGGCGCGCGGAAAAAGCCATGGATTCCATCCGGCAGATGCTCGCGCCGCACGCTTCCGTGTTGCGTGACGGCGGGCGGATCAGCGTCGACGGCCAAGGCCTGGTTCCCGGCGACGTTGTGATTCTGGAAGCCGGCGACAAGGTTCCGGCGGATCTGCGCCTGTTCCGCGCCTCCGGCCTGAGCATGCAGGAAGCGATCCTGACCGGCGAGTCCGCCCCCGTGGAAAAGCACACCCGGCCGGTCACCGCCGAAGCCCCTCTGGGAGATCGCGCCTGCATGGCCTTCAGCGGCACACTGGTGACCAGCGGCACGGGACGCGGCGTGGTGGTGGCCACGGGCGCCGCGTCCGAGATCGGCCGCATCAGCGGCCTTTTGTCCGAGGTCGCGGTGTTGACCACGCCGCTGGTCAGGCAGATGAACGTGTTCGCCCGCTGGCTGACCATCCTGATCCTGGTCATCGCGTCGGTCCTACTCGTGTTCGGTTATTTCGTCGAACATCATGCCTTCTCCGAAATGTTCATGGCTGTGGTCGGCCTTTCGGTCGCGGCCATCCCCGAAGGACTACCCGCCGTCCTCACGATCACACTCGCCGTCGGCGTCCAGGCGATGGCGCGGCGTAACGCCATCGTCCGCCGTTTGCCGGCGATCGAAACACTGGGGTCGATGTCGGTCATCTGCACCGACAAGACCGGCACATTGACCCGCAACGAAATGATGGTCACGACGATCGCCGTCGACGGCGATTTGTTTTCATTCGAAGGGGATGGGTACGAGCCCACGGGCGCGATAACGCTCAACGATGAGACAATTAACGGCCGAGACCATGAAACTCTTAAGGAACTCGCCCGGGCGGCGGCACTCTGCAACGATTCCACGCTGCGCGCGAAGGGTAGAACCTGGACGGTCGAGGGCGACCCCATGGAAGGCGCGTTACTTAGCTTGTCGGGAAAAGTCGGCATCGACATCAGTGCTGAAGCATCGGCATGGCCACGTACGGACGCCATCCCGTTCGATGCCAAACACCGATTCATGGCAACCTTGCATCACGACCACGAGCGCCATGCGGTCGCCTTCGTCAAGGGGGCGCCCGAGACCATTCTTCGTATGTGTGACACCCAGCGCGGCCCCTCAGGTGAGACGGCGCCCCTCGACCCGCGTTATTGGCACGAGCTTGCCGACACCATCGCGGCGCGCGGCCAGCGGGTTCTCGCCTTCGCCACCCGGTCACTGCCCGGGCATGAGACGGTTCTGGAATTCGCCGACGTGGAGGACGGGCTGATCCTGATCGGCTTGGCCGGGCTCATCGATCCGCCCCGGCCTGAGGCGATCATGGCGGTTGCCGAATGCCATGGGGCGGGAATCCGCGTCAAGATGATTACGGGAGATCATGCGGGAACCGCCGCCGCGATCGGTCGTCAGATCGGCCTGATCAATCCGGACAAGGTTCTGACCGGTGCCGACCTGGACGCCATGGACGATGGTGCTCTGGCCTCGGCCGTCCTGGAGGCCGACATTTTCGCGCGCACGAGCCCGGAACATAAGCTGCGGCTGGTGATGGCGCTGCAATCTCACGGCTTGACCGTGGGCATGACGGGCGACGGGGTCAACGACGCGCCCGCGCTCAAGCGCGCCGACGCAGGGATCGCGATGGGCCGGAAAGGCAGCGAAGCGGCCAAAGAGGCGGCGGAGCTCGTATTGGCGGACGACAATTTCGCCTCCATCGCCGCCGCCGTGCGCGAAGGACGAACCGTCTACGACAACATCAAGAAGGTCATCAGCTGGACCCTGCCGACCAACGCCGGCGAGGCGATGACAATCATCGTCGCGCTGCTGTTCGGCATGACCCTGCCGGTCACGCCAATTCAAATCCTATGGGTGAACCTGATCACCGCCATCACATTGGGCATCGCGCTGGCCTTCGAGCCGACCGAAGAGAATACCATGCGCCGACCGCCCAGGCCGAGGGACGAGCCCCTGCTGACCGGAGAATTGGCCTGGCATATCGTCTTGGTGTCGATGCTTTTCCTGGGTGGCGTGTTCGGGATCTACGCCTACGCCGTGGACAAGGGGTATTCCATCGACTTGGCCCGCACAATGGCGCTCAACACGCTGGTCGTGATGGAGATTTTCCACCTGTTCTTCATCCGCAACATCTACAGCACCTCGCTCACCTGGGACGCCGTTCGTGGGACCCCGGTCGTCTGGGCGACGGTCATCGCGGTGACCGCCGCGCAGTTCGCGATTACGTATTTCGCGCCATTGCAGACCATATTCGCGACCGTCGCCGTGCCGTTCATGGACGGTCTTTTGATTGTTTCCGTCGGCGTCACGCTGTTCGTGATCATCGAGATCGAGAAGCAACTGCGGCTGAGCATGATACGAAAGGCCGATACGTCCCGAAGAAACTCATAAACCAGAGACCGGTTCAGACTTCGGAAAAGGGCACCCAGCCCCGTGCCGTGTGGATTTCCAGCGGGCGGAACCGCGCCTTGTAGGACATCTTGTTGCAGCCCTCGATCCAGAACCCCAGGTAGACATAAGGCAGGCCGAGGCGCTTGGCTTCGTCGATCAGCCACAGGATCATGTAGGTGCCCATGCCCCGGCGCGGCTGTTCCGGGTCGAAATAGCTGTAGACCGCGGACAGCCCGTCGCCCAGGCGGTCGGCCAGCATGGCCCCCATCAGCGTGCCCTGGCCGTCGCGGAAGGTGATCAGGCCGGTGTCGATGGGGGTGTCCTCGATCAGCGCCTGGTAATCGAGGTAATCCATCTTGGACATGTCGCCGCCGGAATGGCGCGACGCCTGATAGCGTTGGAACAGGCGATATTGTTCCTGGCTGGCGGCCGGCTGCGCCATGCGTGCCGACAGGTCCGTGTTGGCTTTCAAAATCCGCTTCATGGACGGACGCAGGTCGAAGCCGTCGACGGCGATCCGCACGGCCTTGCAGGCGTCGCAGCCGGGACACGCCGGAGCATAGACAATGCCGTGGGAACGGCGGAATCCGGCATAGGACAATTGATCGTGAAGCCGCGTGGCGTCGCGCCCGAACAGTTCGGTGACCACGCGCCGTTCGACCCGGTCCGGCAGGTACGGACAGGGCAGAGGCGCCGTCGCGAAAAAGAACCGCGTGTCCGATATGGGTTTGTGGCGCATGTCGTGTCCCTGTGCCTCCGGTCACGCCGCCAGCGCGTCGACCGTCCGGAACCTACTGTGACTTAATATCGCCGCGAATTTCAAGGTTGATCCCCGGCAATGCCGGTGCCGCCGGTTGCGCAGGTCGGGCCGGAGCAACCTCGCCGGGCGCGGGCAGACGCAGGCCCTCGGGCTCTAGCTTCGGGGCGGAAGCCCCGCCGTCCTCCTGCCGCTGCTGACGCTTGATCTCGTTGAGGCCGGGCAGGGCTTCGTTCTCGCGTTCCTTCCTGGCCTTTTCCTCGGCGTCCTTTTGGGTCTTTTCCTTTTCCGCCTCACGGCCGGTGCCACGCAGCAGAATGATCGAGAGCCGCCGGTTGGACGGATGCTTGGGGTCTTCGGCGATCAGGGGGTCGGTCGCCGACTTGCCGACGACGCGCTGAATCCTGGCATCGGGCACGCCGAAGCTTTCGAGCGCACGGCGCGCCGAATTGGCGCGGTCCGACGACAGTTCCCAGTTGCCGTAATCCTTGCTGGCGAACGCGGTCGCGTCCGTATGCCCGGAAATCGAGATGTCCTGGGGCATCGACAGGATGACCTTGGACACCAGTTCCAACAGGCGTTCCGTATGCAGGAACATCTTGGAGGAGCCCGACGGGAACATGGCCAGACCGTCGCGGTCGATCAGCTGAATGCGCAGGCCCTCGGGCGTGTTGTCGACCAGCAGGCTGTTTTTCAGCTGGCGCATCTGGGGCACGCTTTCCAGCGTCTTTTGCAGCTCTTCCTGGGCGTCCTCGAAGGCTTCCTGTTCCTTCTTGGCGGCCTGGGCCTCAAGGTCCTCTTCGCTCGGTTGGGCCTTGGATTCGGCCTCGCCCTCGGACAGGTCGCCGCCGGTGCCGGCCTTGGGCGGCGGCAGATCGACGGTCACGCTGTCGCGCGCCGTGGCGTTCGAGGAAATGCCTTCCTCGGTAATGGTCTTGCCCTGCAGGATGTCGCCGGACCCGCTGGTCGTCTGCGACGTGGACACCGGCGCGAAATAGTTGGAGATGCCTTCGAGGGATTCCTGGGTGACCGAGTTCAACAGCCACAGCAGCAGGAAGAACGCCATCATGGCGGTCACGAAGTCGGCATAGGCGATTTTCCACGCGCCACCGTGATGGCCGTGTCCGCCCTTCTTGATCTTCTTGATGATGATCGGTTGTTTTGCGGCTTCGTCCGCCATCAGGCCCTTCCTATGGGGTCCGTCCCGTTTCGGCCGTTCGCGCTGCCGTGGTCACGGGAATGCATGCGACCGGCGGCAGGAGGGGTGCTTATCACGACGCCGCGGGCAAGTTGGTGACCATTTCCTCGACCTCGGCAAAGGTCGGCCGCAAGCCGTGCGCCAAGGTCTTGCGCGCGAATTCCACGGACACCTGCGGGGCGTATCCCTGCATGTGGCCGACCAGCGCGATCTTGATGCAGTTCAGGTAGGCGGCATCGGCGCTGTAGGTATTGGTCAGGGAGGCCGCGATGGGGGCCATGAAGCCATAGGCGAAGAAAATTCCGCTGAACGTCCCGACCAGGGCCGCCGCGATCAGGTTGCCCAAAACTTCCGGCGGTTCGGTGATCGAGCCCATGGTCACGATGACGCCCAGCACGGCGGCGACGATGCCCAGCGCCGGGGTCGCGTCGGCCATGCTCTGCCAGGCGCCGGAGATGGCGTGCAACTCTTCGTGGTGCTTTTCCAATTCGGCATCCATGACCGATTCGATTTCGTGCGGATTGGACGCCCCCAGGGTCAACAGGCGCAGATAGTCGCACAGGAATTCGATGGCGTGATGGTCGCCGTGAAACAGCGGAAAATTGGCGAACAGGGTGCTTTCGTCCGGTTTTTCCACATGCGCTTCGAGCGCCAGGTCACCCTTGGTCTTGGCCAGACGGAACACCGAATAGAGGCAACCGAGAAGCTCTTCATAGTGTTCGCGAGTATACGTGGGGCCTTTGATCAGGGTCTTGAAGGACCCCATGACGCCCTTGATCACCGACTTCGGGTTGCCGGTGATGAACGCCCCGATGGCGCCGCCGAAGATGATGATGAATTCAAGCGGCTGCCATAGCACGGCGAAGCTACCGTGGACGCCGTAGGCACCGAACACGGACACCAGCACAACCAATGAGCCTACAATAAACAGCATTCAGCAGTCTCCAAGAGCACGGGTCCGCGCCGACGCCGCTTCGCGATCTCTAACGCACGGGGGAAAAGCTATCGTCCTATCGTCCCAAAATACAAGCATTTCTCGTACCGAAGTGCCATAAGCCAAAAGGATTAATTTAAAGAGCCACGCCCTCATTGAACGTCAAATTGATTGGTAATTGGTAAAGGCTTGCCAGCCCTTCCCCAGGCGACGTATTCAAGACGTCATCCGCGTACACATGCCAACATCCTTTGGGGAACGATTCGGCCGCCGACATGGTTGATCAAATTGCATTCAGAAACGCCTTAGCCTGTTTTGCCTCGGGCGTCACGGTTGTCACCGCGCCCGGTGACGGGCAGGGGCCCGTCGGCGTGACCGTCAGCGCCTTCTGCTCGCTGTCCCTCGACCCGCCCTTGATCCTGGTCTGCCTGGACAATCGCACCGGCTGCATCGCCCAGTTCCTGGAACCCGGCGCCGGATTCACGGTCAATGTCCTGGCCGCCGACCAACATGCCCTGTCCGACTCTTTCGCCGGGCCGCAGACCTTCGACCTGCACGGTCATGGATATGCCATGGGGGCGACCGGCGCGCCGGTCCTGGACGGCGTGGCGGCGGCGCTTGCCTGCCACACCCATGAGATCCACGACGGCGGCGACCACCGCATCGTGGTCGGCCGCGTGGCGGACGTTCAGGTGGCTCGCGACAAGGCCCCACTGGTCTATTTTCAAAGCTCATACCGTGGGTTAAGTGAGCGAATCTAAGTATCCATTTTTATTCGATTTCCCCATCGTTCGCGCGGTGGCGGCACAGCTTGTCGGCGGAATCGCGACCGTGGCCGCCATGGCGCTTCTGCGCAGCCTCGGCTGGCCGGCGCCACCGGCAACGCTTTGCATCGTCTGGGGAGCGACGGCGGCGGCGGCGACCCTACCCATGGGGCTGGCCCGCTGGTGGCTGCCGGTTCAGGCGGTGGCCCCGGTTCTGCTCTGGGTCGTGCTCGGCCTGCAGCCGCCGGGATGGGTATTTCCCACCGTGTTCGTCGTGCTGCTCGCCGTCTATTGGAACGCCGTGGGTGAGGGCGTCCCCCTCTACCTGTCCAACGCCAAGACCTGGCGCGCCGTTGAAAAACTGCTGCCGCAGCGGCCCGGCATCCGCATGGCCGATCTGGGCAGCGGGCTCGGCGGGACGCTCTGGCATCTCGCCGATGCGCGGCCCGACGCCGCGTTCGAAGGCTTCGAGACCGCCCCGTTGGTTTATCTCGCGACCCGCCTGCGTCAATTCACGCAGCCGCGGGCGAACCTGCGACTCCGCTTTCTGTCCCTTTGGCGGGCGGATTTAAGGAGTTTCGATGTCGTCTATTGTTTTCTGTCGCCCGTGCCCATGGCCCGCCTGTACGCCAAGGCCCGGCAGGAAATGAAGCCGGGCAGCCTGTTTATCTCCAACAGCTTCGCCGTGCCGGATGTCGAACCCGACGAGATCGTCGTGGTCGACGACAGCCGGCGCACCCGGCTGCTGGTGTTCAGGATGTAAACGGAAAGGCGACCGGACTTAGTCCTTGCGGTTCGACAGGACCCGGGTCTGGAATCCGGCATTGCACAGGGCCTTGACGATCGCGCGTGCATGTTCCGCATCGATGGTTTCGATCACCACGTCCAGTTCCGTGTCGCGGATCGGGCCGTCGGTGAACAGGCGCTGGTGATAGACTTCCAGGATATTGCCGCCCAGACCGCCGATCAGGCCGGCGACCTCGGACAGCATGCCCGGGCGGTCGCTCATGCCGATGCGCAGGCTGACCATGCGCCCGCCGCGCACCAGGCCGCGTAGCAGCACGTTGGACAACAGGCGGGAATCGATGTTGCCGCCGGAAATCACGATGCCGACCTTCTTGCCCTTGTATTTGCCGTCGCCGGCCAAAAGGGCCGCGACCCCGGCCGCCCCGGCACCCTCGGCGACGATGCGCTGACCCTCGGCCAGGGCCAGGACGGCGGCTTCGATCTCGTCCTCGCCCAGAACGGCGATGTCCTTGACGTGGTCGGCGATGATCGGTCGGGTGATTTCGCCCGGTGTTTTCACGGCGATGCCCTCGGCGATGGTGGTGCCGGCGCCGGTCGAGGCCTCACCCTTCAGGGCCTGGGCCATGGAGGGGTAAAGTGCGGTCTGTGCGCCGATCATCTCGATCCCCGGGTTGATCGCATGGGCCGCGATGGCGCAGCCGGCCATCAGGCCGCCGCCGCCGATGGGCACGATCAGGATGTCCAGATCCGGCACGTCTTCGAGAAATTCCAGCGCCACCGTGCCCTGACCGGCGATCACGTGCGGGTCGTCGAAGGGGGGGATGAACAGTTTGCCGGTTTCCCCGGCATGAGCCAGGGCGGCATCCCGCGCGGCGTTGAAATCGATGCCTTCGAGGACGACCTTGGCGCCCAGGTCCTCGGTTCGCCCGACCTTGGTGAAGGGGGTGCCTTCGGGCATGTAGATGGTCGCCGCGATGCCGAGCCGCCCGGCGTGATAGGCCACGCCCTGGGCATGGTTGCCGGCCGAGGCGGCGGCGACGCCGCGCGCGCGTTCGTCATCCGACAGGCTGCCCAGCTTGATCCCGGCGCCGCGCACCTTGAACGAGCCCGTGACCTGCAGGTTTTCCAGCTTCAGATAGACCTCGGCGCCGGTCGCCCGCGACAGCCGGCGCACCGGCAGGGCCGGGGTGCGGATGATCTCGCCCAGCAATTGGCGGGCGGCGTCGCGGATGGCATCTATGGTCACGGTCATGGCACGGGTTCCGTTACGGCAAGTGAAGCCGCCGTTCTACACGCTTGCTCAGTCTTTTGGCAGAATTTTCAGAACGTCGCCCGAACCGGCCGGAACGGGTCCCAAGGTGAGCGCGCCGCCATCCCGCCACAGGTCGATCAGATCGCGGTAACGCGGGCTGAGCGGATTTCCCGACTGCCCCGTCGCGATGACGAAGCGAGATTCGTCCAGGTCGCTTAAATCCATGAGGGCGCGCAATCCCGCGCCATGGCGGTGGGCAAAGGGGGCGTCCTTGCGCCCCAGCCACATGGCGCCGCGGTTGAGGGTGTCGTTGCCGCCGTCCGTCGCCACTTCGACCGTCGTCCAATCGCGCAGCACGGGGATGTGCCGGAACACGGGATGTTCGAACCGGGCGACATGGACATCACCCCAAAGCGCCGTGCGGCCCAGTTCCCGGTCCAGGCCCATCAGGTCGCGGGCCGTGCGGTCCAGGGCGCGGACAATCGCGTCGGCACAGGTTTCGGCCTTGTCCGCCGTCCCCCGGTCGTCGCACCACGACTGGTCCGCCGTCAGGGCCCGCACCACGGCCTGGATGCGCAGGCCGTGCCAGCGGTCGATCAGCTCACCCAGTTCGTCGGCGAAGATCGCCCGCTTCAGGTTCAGCGCGAAAAACATGAAGGCGAGGGGGGCGCGCTGGCGGCGGTCCATGGCGCCGTCCCAGCGCTCCAGCGCGCGGACCAGGGACCGGCGGGCGGCAACATCGTCCAATTGCGCCAGGGCGAAGGCCAACAGCTCCTCCGCCCCGGCGGAATGGATGTCCATCTGGGGAGCGACCGGGTCGGGCCGGTCGCCGGCCAGCAGATCGGCCAGCCGCCGAGCGCGGAAGGGCGGCGGCCAGTCGGCGGCGATCGTGAAGGGAAAGCCCGGGGGGGTGACCTTGTTGTTGGCGTTCAGCAGCACGCCGCCGGGCGGATCAGCATAGCGCGGCATTACCGCGGGGTCGAGGGAACCGTCGTGCCCCACCGGCCCCTGAATTCGGATCAGCGGCACCTGACCGCCGCCGCGTTTGCGCTTGGGCAGGCGGCCCGCCGTGATCATGCCGATGTCGCCCGCCGTGGTCGCATGGAGAATATTCTGCACGGGGGCGTGGAACCGGCGCAGGGCCGCCGCGATATCGGCCTTGGTCTTGGCGGCGTTGAGGGCCAGGAGCGCTTCCGGCGTATGGTCGTCCGACTCCAGATAGGGGGCGGAGAGGGTCACCGGGCGACCGCCGATGTCGGTGATGACGGGGCCGTCGGGGGTTTCCAGCACTTTCAGGGTTTCCGGCGCGCCGTCCCGCACGTTGATGACCTCACTGCGCACGCGGAAGTCGGCGGTGCCGCCGTCCGCATCCGTGCGGTAGGCGCCGGGTTGCCCGGCCGGGGTTTCGAGGATCAGGTCTTCCGTATCCGCCCCCGTGGTCGTGAAGCCCCAGGCGACATGGCCGTTGTGGCCGATCACCAGGAACGGCACGCCGGGCACGGTCGCCCCGGCAAGCACGCCGTTCGGGGTTTCCAGGCGCGCCAGATACCACAGGATCGGCGCCTGGAATTCCAGATGCGGGTCGTTGGCCAGGAACGGCTTGCCCGTGGTCGTGCGCGTCCCCGAGAGCGCCCAAGCGTTGGACGCCGTGCCCGGGGCGCCCGCGCTGCGCGGGTCCCAGTCCATGGCGGGAAAGGCGGCCAGGCCGCTGCCGCCGCCGGACATGCCCGGAAAGGCGGTCGGCGCGTCGCCAGGGTAGGGCGGCCAGAGGAAATTCACCTGTTCCGGCGAAAGCCTGGCCAGCATGTCGAGACGCAGGCGTTCCGTGCGCCAGTTGCCGGCCAGGCGCAGGGCCATCAGCTTGCCCCAGACCAGGCTGTCGGCGGGCCGCCAGGGTTCGGGCGTGTGGCGCAGCGCGAGGAATTCGACGGTGCGCGGCCAGGAGGTGTCGCCGATCCAGGCATTGACCCCGGCGGCATAGGCGTCGAGCCGCTTTTTCAGGGCGGGCGAGGCCGCCTTTGCCTGCGCCTCGGCCAGCCGGTAGATCCCCAGCCGGCGCATGTGGCGGTCCATGTCGAGGGCCGGCGCGCCCAGTACCTCCGCCAACCGCCCGGCCCCCGCGCGGCGCATCAATTCCATCTGGAAGAACCGATCCTGGGCATGCACGAAGCCGAGCGCGAAAAAGGCGCTGTCCCCGTTACCGGCGCGGATGCGCGGCACGCCGTGGCTGTCACGGGTGACCGTCACGGGCGCCGGAAGGCCCGCGAGTTTCAGGGTGCCCGACGTCTTGGCAAAGGTCGGGGCGAGCAGGGCCGCGCCGCCGCCGACAAGCGCCACGGCCAGCGCCAGGCCCCAGATTTTCAGCCCACGCAGCCGCACGGCGGGTCTTCCGGGCCGGAAATTTTCGCCCGCCCGCATTGCGGGGGGTAAATCTTGGCGTTATACATCGCGCGACACCAAACTTGTGCCGGCCCCCGGTTTCCGGGCGCGCCGGACGTTCCCTTCCATCGCTGAGACGCCCACAATAAGGCGCGACCAACAAAAGGAAACAGACATGTCCGGACCCTTGAGCGGCCTTCGGGTTTTCGATCTGACCCGCATTCTGGCGGGCCCCTCCTGCACGCAGATTCTCGGCGACCTGGGCGCCGACGTGATCAAGGTGGAAATTCCCGGCAAGGGTGACGACACGCGCGGCTTCGCGCCGCCCTACCTGAAGGACGGCGACGGCAAGGATACGGACCAGAGCGCCTATTTCACCTGCGCCAATCGCAACAAGCGCTCCATCACCCTGGACCTGACCAAGCCCGAGGGCATCGAACTGGCGAAAAAGATGATCGCCAAGTCCGACGTGCTGGTCGAGAATTTCAAGACCGGCGGCCTTGCCAAGTACGGCCTGGGGTATGATCAGTTGAAGGACGATAACCCGGGCCTGGTCTATTGCTCGGTCACCGGATTCGGCCATACGGGCCCCTACGCCAACCGCCCCGGATACGACGTGCTGATCCAAGGCATGGGCGGCTTCATGAGCGTGACCGGCGATCCCGACGGCGATCCGCAGAAGGCCGGCATCCCCATTTCCGACCTGATCGCCGGCATGTACGCCGCCGTCGGCATCAACGCGGCCCTGCGCCACCGGGAAGTCACCGGCGAAGGCCAGCACATCGACATCGGCATGCTGGACACCACCGCCGCCATCCTGTCGATCCAGGGGGCGAATTTCCTGGCCACCGGCCAGAACCCGCCGCGCCTGGGCAATGCGCACCCCAACATCGTGCCCTATCAGTCGTTCGCGACCGCCGATGGCGACATCATTCTGGCGGTCGGCAACGACGGACAGTTCCAGCGGTTCTGCAAGGTCGCGGGCTGCGAGCATCTGACGGAAGACCCGAAATTCGCGACCAACGCCAACCGCGTGTCGAACCGGGACGAGATCGTCGCCCTGCTGAAGCCGATCATCGCCGCCAAGCCTTCCGCTTTCTGGCTTGAAGAACTGGAAAAGAACAACGTCAGCTGCGGGCCCATCAACCGCCTGGATCAGGTGTTTTCCGATCCTCAGTTCCTCGCCCGCGGCATGCGGCTCGACATGCCGCACCCGAAGACCGGCAGTCGGCCGGTCAGCATGGTCGCGAGCCCGCTGAAATTCTCGAAATCGCAGGTCGACTACCGCATGGCGCCGCCGGTCCTGGGCCAGCATTCGGAAGAGGTTCTGGGCGAAGTCCTGGGGCTCAGCGCCGACGAGGTCGCCGCCCTGCGCGACCGCGGCGTGATCTGACCGGAACGGCGCGGCCATGGAACGGAAATCCTTCCTCGGCCGCGCCGCCCTCGGCGCCTTTCACGAAGTCGTCTATTGGCAGTGGGGCCCCGCCGACGGCCCGGTCCTGCTCTGCGTTCACGGGCTGACCCGCAACGGCCGGGATTTCGACGCGGTGGCCGAGCGGTTCTCGGACCGTTGGCGCGTCGTCTGCCCCGACATCGTCGGGCGCGGCGACAGCGGCCGCCTGGCCGATCCCCTGCAATACGGCTATCCGCAATACCTCGCCGACCTAACCGCCCTGATTGCACGCCTCGACGTGGACCGGGTCGCCTGGCTCGGCACCTCCATGGGCGCGTTGCTCGGCATGATCATGGCGGCGGGGCCGGGCACCCCCGTGGAACGCCTGTTGATGAACGATGCCGGGCCGGTGGTGACCAAGGACTCCCTGCAACGCATCGCCGCCTATCTTGGCACGGCGCCGGATTTCGCCGATTTGGCCGAGGCCGAGGCCTATATCCGCCAGGTCCACGCGCCGTTCGGCCCCCTGACCGACGATCAATGGGCGCATCTCGCGCGGCACAGCGTGCGGCAGGCGCCCGACGGACGGCTGGTGCTGAAGTACGATCCCGGCTTGGCCAAACCGTTCCAGGGCGCGGTCGACAACGATCTGGTGCTGTGGCCCGTGTGGGACGCGATCCGCTGCCCGGTCACCGTGATCCGGGGTGCCCAGTCGGACCTTTTGCGCGCCGACACCCTGGCGGAAATGCAAGCCCGCGGCCCGAAAACCACGGCCCATGAGATTTCCGGCGTCGGTCATGCGCCGGCCTTGATGGATGCTGCCCAGTTGGATCTGGTCGCGGATTGGCTCGCGGCCTGAGGCGGCCCGAATTTATTCAGCGGACACATACCTTTGTCTGTATTGAAAGTCGCCGAGCCGACGAATACTATGCAGCCACATTAGGGATCGGTCAGACGCATTTTCGCGCAAGACCGCCGGAAATCTGGGAGTGCCGATAATGGCTGAAGTTCAGGCTGTAAATTCGTCCCGCGCGCTGCGCGAAGCGGAAACCCGCGAGCTGGCGACGCATCCGGGTGAGGACCTGGACGATTTCGTGACATTCCGGGTCAAGAAGCAGTTGTTCGGCATTCCCGTGCTGATGGTTCAGGACATTCTGTCGCCGGACCGCATCGCCTCGATCCCCCTGGCGCCGCCGGAAGTGCGCGGCTCCATCAACCTGCGCGGCCGCATCGTCACCGTCATCGACGTGCGCGTGCGCCTCGGCCTGCCGACCAGCACGGAAGCCTCGGAAAACGCCATGGCGGTAACGGTGGAGCACGACCACGAGCTCTACACCCTGCTGGTCGACAGCATCGGCGACGTGGTCAGCCTGTCCAACGAGTTGTACGAGCGCAATCCGGCGACCCTTGATTCCCTGTGGCGCGAATTCGCCAACGGGATTTATCGCTTGAAGGGTGAGTTGATGGTGGTGCTCGACGTTCACCGCCTGCTGAACATCAGCGTCCGGCCCTAGAAAACAAATCTGCCGTCAGCCACGTAACAGGCGCGCGACGTCCAAGGCCGCGTAAGTCAGGATTCCGTCGGCGCCCGCGCGTTTGAACGCCATCATGGTTTCCAGCAGCACCTTGTCATAATCCAGCCAGCCGGCGTCGCCCGCACCGCGCAGCATCGCGTATTCGCCCGACACGTTGTAGACGAAGGTCGGCATGCGGAACTCTTCCTTGACCATGCGTACGACGTCCAGATAGGGCAGGCCGGGCTTGACCATGACCATGTCCGCACCTTCCTCGACATCGAGGGTGACCTCCCACATGGCCTCATCCACATTGGCCGGGTTCATCTGATAGGTCGCCTTGTCGCCCTTGAGCGCGCCCTTGGAGCCGACGGCGTCGCGGAACGGCCCGTAGAAGCCCGACGCATACTTGGCCGCATAGGCCAGCACGGACACGTCCTGACGGCCGGCATCGTCCAGAGCGTCGCGGATGGCGGCGACGCGCCCGTCCATCATGTCCGAGGGCGCGATGATGTCGCAGCCGGCCTCGGCCTGGACCAGGGACTGCTTGACCAGGATTTCGACCGTTTCGTCGTTGAGGATGATCCCGTCCTGCACAAGACCGTCATGGCCGTCGGAATTGAAGGGGTCGAGCGCCACGTCGCAGATCACCCCGACATCCGGCACGGCGGCCTTGGCGGCACGCACGGCGCGGCACACCAGGTTGTCCGGATTGTAGGATTCCCTGGCGTCCGGGGTCTTCAGGTTGTCGTCCGTATAGGGAAACAGGGCGACGGCGGGAATGCCGAGTTCGCGGGCTTCCGTCACCGCGCCCGCCAGCAAGTCGACTGACAGGCGCTCGACGCCCGGCATGGACGGGATGGGTTCCCGCTTGTTGCTGCCCTCGACTACGAACACGGGCCAGATCAGGTCATCAGGGGACAATTTATGTTCGGCGACCAGCCGCCGGATCCAGGGTTCGCGCCGGTTGCGGCGCATGCGCTTGCGGGGAAATGTGGCCACGGTCGATTGCTTCCGGTGAAGAGTCAGAGGGCCCAAAGGCTTGGACGGAGCCGACAAAATCCCTTGCAGATCGGCTAAAGTCAACGTTTCTCGACGCGGCTTCGGGGGATTGGTCCCTTTACCCAACAGGGGATTTGCCTTACGTTTACGTAAACGGAAACCACAACGATACTTGGGAACGGAAACACCATCGTGCCTGACGACACACTTCCCACCGCCGGGTCGACGCAGGCCCCGGGCGCCACCAGCAAGGGGCCGCTGCACCCGGTGCGGTTCGTCACCGCCGCCGCGTTGTTCGACGGCCATGACGCCGCCATCAATATTATGAGGAGGATTTTGCAGGCGCAGGGAGCCGAGGTCATCCACCTGGGCCACAACCGTTCCGTCGACGAGGTGGTGACCGCCGCCATCCAGGAAGACGCCCACGGCATCGCCGTCTCAAGCTATCAGGGCGGCCATGTGGAATACTTCAAGTACATGATCGACCTGCTGCGTGAGCGCGACCGCCCCGACATCACCGTGTTCGGCGGCGGCGGCGGCGTGATCGTCGCCGATGAGGTCCGCGATCTGGAAGCCTACGGCGTGACCCGCGTCTATTCGCCCGAGGACGGCCGCCGCTTAGGGCTACAGGGTATGATCGCCGACATGATCCAGACCGCGCGGCGCGACCTATCCGCCGACCTGCCCAAGGACCTGAGCGGCCTCAAGGGCGGGGACGCGGCCGATCTGGCCCGCGTCATCACGGCGATCGAGGACGGCCGCCTGCCCAAGGGCATGCGGGACGAGATCACGACCACGGCCCAGGGCCGCGACACGGTGCCGGTGCTGGGCATCACGGGCACCGGCGGGGCGGGTAAATCGTCGCTGACGGACGAAATCGTGCGGCGGTTCCGGTTCGGCTCGGGAGAACCCCGCATCGCCGTCGTCGCCATCGACCCAACCCGGCGCAAGACGGGCGGGGCGCTGCTGGGCGACCGCATCCGCATGAACGCCAACAACGCGCCCAACGTGTTCTTCCGCTCCCTCGCCACAAGGGACGCCAAGACGGAGGTGCCGCCGGCGCTTGCCGACATCATCGCCGCCGTGAAGGCCGCGGGCGCCGACATCGTCATCATCGAAACGCCCGGGATCGGACAGGGAGACGCCGGTATCGTGCCGTTCTGCGACGTCTCGCTTTACGTCATGACGCCCGAGTTCGGCGCCGCCAGCCAGCTCGAGAAGATCGACATGCTGGATTTCGCCGACGTCATCGTGATCAACAAAATGGACCGCAAGGGCGCCATGGACGCGCTGCGCGACGTGCGCAAGCAGGTTCAGCGCAACCGCGAGGCCTTCGCCGCCAAGCCCGACGACATGCCCGTGTTCGGCGCGATTGCCTCCCGGTTCAACGACACCGGCGTGACGGCGGTCTATCAGGAACTGTTGAACCAATTCACGGCCAAGGGCTTTCCGGCGCTGCCTCACCTGCTGCCGGCGGTGGACAGCAAGGCGTCGGAGCCGGGCCAGGCCATCGTGCCGCCGGACCGCCAGCGCTATCTGGCCGAAATCGCCGACGAAGTGCGCAGTTACCTGGCCCGGGCCGAGGCCCAGGCGCACATCGCCCGGGCCCGCCAGCAGGCCCAGGAAACGGCCCGCATGTTGACCGAAAATGGCAAGCCTTCCAGGGATGTGGAAAGCCTTGCTGACTCAAAACATAAGCAACTGAGCGCCGAGTCCCATGCCCTGTTGGATGCTTGGCCGGCGGTCAAGGATGCCTATTCGGGCGACGAGATGGTGGTCGCCGTGCGCGACCGGGAAATCCGCAACGCGCTGACCCGCACGACCCTGTCCGGCAACACGATCCGTCGCGTCAGCCTGCCGAAATATGAAGATCACGGCGAATTGCTTAAATGGCTGATGCGGGAGAACCTGCCGGGTTACTTCCCCTTCACGGCGGGCGTGTTCCCCTTCAAGCGGACCGAGGAAGACCCCACCCGCATGTTCGCGGGCGAGGGCGACCCCAAGCGTACCAACGCCCGGTTCAAGTACCTGTCCAAGGAGTCCGAGGCCAAGCGCCTGTCCACGGCCTTTGATTCCGTGACGCTTTACGGCTTCGATCCGGACGAACGCCCGGACATCTACGGCAAGGTGGGCAATTCCGGCGTCTCGATCGCGACGCTGCACGACATGGCCGAATTGTACGACGGCTTCGACCTTTGCGCGCCCTCGACCTCGGTCTCCATGACCATCAACGGTCCGGCGCCGGCCATCCTGGCGATGTTCCTGAACACGGCGATCAACCAGCAGATGGCCAAGTTCGAGGCCGAGAAGGGGCGGGCACCCGACGACGCGGAAGCGGCGGAGATCCGCGCCTGGACGCTCGCCAACGTGCGCGGTACGGTGCAGGCGGACATTCTCAAGGAAGACCAGGGCCAGAACACCTGCATCTTCTCGACGGAATTCGCGCTGCGCATGATGGCCGATATCCAGGCCTATTTCGTCCAACACAAGGTGCGGAACTTCTATTCCGTCTCGATCTCCGGCTATCACATCGCCGAGGCGGGGGCGAACCCGATCTCGCAGCTCGCCTTCACGCTCGCCAACGGCTTCACCTTCGTCGAGGCTTACCTCGCGCGCGGCATGAACATCGACGATTTCGCGCCCAACCTGTCGTTCTTTTTCTCCAACGGCATGGACCCGGAATACACGGTCATGGGCCGGGTCGCGCGCCGCATCTGGGCGGTTGCGATGAAGGAGCGCTACGGCGCCAACGAGCGCTCGCAAAAGCTCAAATACCACATCCAAACCTCGGGCCGCTCGCTGCACGCCCAGGAAATGGACTTCAACGACATCCGCACCACGTTGCAGGCCCTCATCGCGGTCTACGACAACTGCAATTCGCTGCACACCAACGCCTTCGACGAGGCCTTCACCACGCCGACCGAGGACAGTCTGCGCCGGGCCATCGCCATCCAGATGGTGATCAACAAGGAATGGGGCCTGGCCAAGAACGAAAACCCCAACCAGGGGGCCTTCGTCATCGACGAGTTGACCGACCTGGTGGAAGAGGCCGTATTGCAGGAGTTCGAACGTATTTCCGAACGCGGCGGCGTGCTCGGCGCCATGGAAACGGGCTACCAGCGCGGCAGGATCCAAGAGGAATCGTTGCATTACGAGACCCTCAAGCACGACGGCAGCCTGCCCATCGTGGGCGTCAACACCTTCCTCAATCCCAATCCGGACGTGGGGCTGGCCGAACCGCCGTTGCAGCGGTCCTCGGAAGAGGAAAAACAGAATCAGATCAAAAGGCTGCGGGCGTTTCACGATGCGCGGCGCGAGGATGCCCAGGCGGCGCTTGCCGATCTGAAGACCGCCGCCGCATCGGACGGCAACCTGTTTGCCGCCTTGATGGAGGCCGTGAAATCGTGTTCCCTGGGTCAGATCACGGACGCGTTGTTCGACGCGGGCGGACAGTACCGCCGGAACATGTAGCCGGGCCGGCCTGAACGGTCGCTCCCGGTCGGTGGAAAAAGGGCTCTGGCTTGGCCACGCAAGACGACGTTTACCTGCCGGAAGTGCTGTTCGAGTTCCAGCCCAAGGGACGCTATGTGCGGGTCACCGCCATCGATCCGCGTACGGGCGTCGAGGTGATCTCCATCTGCGACGCCAAGTATTCCCAAGCGATGGTCCAGCGCCTGGCCGTCCGCAAGCTAAAATACGTGCTGCGCAAGCGCCGTACGCAAGTCCTGGGAACGGGCCGGACCGGGCGCACGGACCTGCTGGCCTGAACATTGCCGGGGGACAATTCGGCGCTTGATTTTCATTGCCGGTTTTTCCACATGTTTTGTGTCGGCCCCATGTTTTCTACATCTGGAGCGGGGCAGAGCCCTTGTGTTCGTGTAGCGGCAAGAATCGAGATGTGGTATCACTGCCGCCGGACGAACGCAGCCTTCCATAAGCCCTAGGTGGACACCCGTGAGCACCAAACCCATCGCCATCGCCTGCGATCACGCCGGCTTCGCCCTGAAAAGCGATCTGCTCAAGCAGCTTGCCGACATGGGCCATGAGGTCCTGGACCTCGGCACCAATTCCGAGGACTCGGTCGATTACCCCGATTTCGGCTTCGCCATGGCCCAGGCCATCCGCGACGGCAAGGCCGACCTGGGCGTTCTGGTCTGCGGCTCCGGGATCGGTATTTCGATGGCCGCCAACCGCTATGCGGAAGTCCGCGCCGCCCTGATCCACGATGCGCTCGGGGCCCGCATGTGCCGCCAGCACAATGACGCCAACGTGATCTGCTTCGGCGGCCGCATGATCGGCGCCGAAACGGCCAAGGACTGCCTTAAGGTGTTCCTGGAAACCGACTTCGAGGGCGGCCGCCACGGCCGCCGCGTGGACAAGCTGTCCGCCCCGGCCTGAGGCCGGCCCATCATACGCCTGAACATCCGCGCCCGCTGCCGACGACGTCCGGGCGCCGCAACCGAAATTCTAAGGACTGAACCCGCCATGCCCGACGCCGATACACCGAAATACGCCGATCCGTCCCTCAACCGCTTCTTCGAAGCACCTTTATCCGAGACGGACCCCGAGCTTTACGCCGCCGAGCGCGCCGAATTGCAGCGCCAGCAGGACAAGATCGAGCTGATCGCGTCCGAAAACATCGTGTCCCGCGCGGTCATGGAGGCCCAGGGCGGCGTCATGACCAATAAATACGCCGAGGGCTATCCCGGGCGTCGCTATTACGGCGGCTGCGAATTCGTGGACGTCGCGGAAACGCTCGCCATCGAGCGGGCCAAGAAGCTGTTCGGCTGCGGTTTCGCCAACGTGCAGCCCCATTCGGGCGCGCAGGCCAACGGGGCCGTGATGCTGGCCCTGGTCAAGCCGGGCGAGTGCATCATGGGCATGTCGCTGGCCGCCGGCGGGCATCTGACCCATGGCGCGCCGCCCGCCATGTCGGGCAAGTGGTTCGACGCCGTGCAGTACGGCGTGCGCAAGCAGGACGCCCGCGTCGACTTCGACGAGGTCGAGGAACTGGCCGTGGCGCACAAGCCGAAGGTCATCATCGCCGGCGGCTCGGCCTATCCGCGCACCCTCGATTTTCCCAAGTTCCGCGAGATTTGCGACAAGGTCGGGGCGCTGATGATGGTCGATATGGCCCATTTCGCGGGTCTGGTCGCCGCCGGGGTGCATCCGAGCCCGTTCCCCTATGCGGACATCGCCACCACGACGACCCACAAGACGCTGCGCGGGCCGCGCGGCGGCATGATCCTGACCAACGACGAAGCGATCGCCAAGAAGATCAATTCGGCCGTGTTCCCGGGCCTGCAGGGCGGGCCGCTGATGCATGTCATCGCCGCCAAGGCGGTCGCCTTCGGCGAGGCCCTGCGCCCCGAATTCAAGGATTACTCTGCGCGCGTCGTGGCCAATGCCCGGGTTTTGGCGGAAACGCTGGTTGCACGCGGCTTCGACATCGTCGCTGGCGGCACGGACACGCATCTAATGCTGGTCGACATGCGCGCCAAGGGCCTGACCGGGGTCGTGGCCGAGGCCGCCCTGGAAAACGCCCGCATGACCTGCAACAAGAACGGCGTGCCGTTCGATCCGGAAAAGCCGACGGTGACCTCGGGCATCCGGCTCGGCACCCCGGCGGGCACCACGCGCGGCTTCGGCGAGGGGGAATTCCGCGAAATCGGCAATCTGATCGCCGACGTGCTGGACGGTGTCGCCGCCAATCCGGCCGACAATTCGGCGGCGGAAGCCAAGGCGGCCGACGCCGTGGGCCGCCTGTGCCGGGATTTTCCGATCTATTCGAACATCTAGGCCGGTAACGGCTTGTTTAGACCTGAGCGGGTACAAAACACAAAATATTGGGGAGTAGTGACCGATGCGGTGCCCATTCTGCGGACATGACGATTCTCAGGTGAAGGATTCCCGGCCGACCGAAGACGGCTCGGCCGTTCGCCGTCGGCGTTTCTGCCCGGCCTGCGGTGCGCGCTGGACGACCTTCGAGCGGGTCCAACTGCGCGAACTAGTGGTCGTCAAGAAGGACGGAGAAAAAACCCCCTTCGACCGCGATAAGCTGTCGCGCTCCCTGCATATCGCGCTGCGCAAGCGCCCGGTGGACGAAGACCGCATCGAGCGGATCGTCAATTCCATACAGCGACGGCTCGAAACCCTGGGCGAGAACGAAATCCCCTCCAAGGTGGTCGGCGAAATGGTCATGGAAAACCTGGCCAACCTGGATCAGGTCGCCTACGTGCGTTTCGCCTCCGTCTATCGAAACTTCCGCGAGGCCAAGGATTTCGAGGCCTTCGTCGAGAACTTAAGTGGCGAAGACGACTAACCCATTCACCAAGCACGACCGGCGGTTCATGGCCATGGCGCTGGGGCTCGCCCGGCGCGGGCTGGGCAATGCCTGGCCCAATCCGGCCGTCGGCTGCGTCCTCGTCCGCCCGGACCTTGAAGGCTGCCGGGAGGGCGGCGGGCGCGTGGTCGGGCGCGGCTGGACCCAGCCCGGCGGACGGCCCCATGCCGAGACGGAAGCCTTGGCGCGGGCAGGGGAACTTGCCCGGGGCGCCACGGCCTATGTGACGCTGGAACCCTGCTGCCACACGGGCCAGACCGGCCCCTGCACGGACGCCTTGATCGCCGCCGGCATCCGCCGCGCCGTCATCGCCGTCACCGATCCGGACGACCGGGTGGCCGAGCAGGGTATCGCCGCCCTGGAAAAAGCCGGGATCACCGTCGATCAGGGCCTGGACGAACCCCGTGCCCGGGAGATCAACGCCGGTTATTTCACCCGTGCCGCCAAGGGCCGGCCGATGGTTTTGCTGAAGGCGGCGTCCAGCCTTGACGGCCGCATCGCCGCCGCCGGCGGAGACAGCAAATGGGTGACCTCCGACGCGGCCCGGGCGCGCGGCCATCTGATGCGCGCTCAATCCGACGCCATCCTGGTCGGCATCGGCACGGTGCTGGCCGATGATCCGGAACTGACCTGCCGTCTGCCGGGGATGGAGGCCAGCTCACCCGCGCGGGTGGTGCTCGACACGCATTTGAAGACGCCGCCCACGGGCAAGCTGGCGGCATCGGCCAAGGACATCCCTCTGTGGGTCGTTACGGTTCCGGACGCTTCTCCCGAGGCGGCGGAATCCTTGGAAAAAGCAGGCGCCCAGGTGGTCCGCGTCGCCGCCGGCGACAACGGCCGCCCGGACCCGGCGGCGGTGCTCGCCACCTTGGCCCGGGCCGGGATCACACGGCTTCTGATCGAAGGCGGCGGCACGGTGGCGGCGACGTTCCTGAAGGCCGGGCTGGTCGACCGCCTAGCCTGGTTCCATGCCCCCGTGGTGGTCGGCAGCGACGGCGTTCCGGCGGTCGCCCCTCTGTCGGTCGTGACCATGAGCGACGCCTTACGCTTCGAGCGCCTGTCCATGGAACTGGTCGGCGACGACATCCTGGAAATACTGGCGGTTCGTCCCCGTCCGGCGTAAGAAGCACTCATGTTTACAGGCATCATCACCGACGTCGGCCGGGTCCGCGCCATCGAGCATGCGGATGACGGTCGCCTGGAAATCGAAACGGTCTTCGACACGCAGGACATCGCCATCGGCGCGTCCGTCGCCTGTTCGGGCTGCTGCCTGACGGTGGTGGAAAAAGGGCCGGGCTGGCTCGCCTTTGAAGCCTCGGGCGAAACCCGGCGGTTGACGACGCTCGGCACTTGGCGCGAGAACACCACCGTCAACCTGGAACGCGCGCTCAAGGCCGGGGACGAACTGGGTGGGCATATCGTTTCGGGCCATGTCGATGGCATGGCCGAACTGGTGGCGCGGGAGGTGGAAGGGGAGTCCCTGAAAATGACCTTCCGCGCGCCGGGCGCCCTGGCACCCTTTATCGCCGCCAAGGGCTCGGTCACCCTGGACGGCGTGTCGCTGACCGTGAACACGGTTGCGGCCCGGGATTTCACGGTCAATATCATCCCCCATACCCAGGAACAGACGACCCTCGGCGGCCTGGCCGCCGGCGGCGCCGTGAACCTGGAAATCGATATGCTGGCGCGCTATGTTGCGCGGCTCATGCAGATGAATGGTGAAGCCCCTTGAAATTACAAGACGTTAACGCCTACGACAGCACCCTGTCGCCGATCGAGGACATCATCGAGGACGCGCGCAACGGGCGCATGTTCATCCTGGTCGACGACGAAGAGCGCGAGAACGAGGGCGACCTGGTCATTCCGGCCCAGATGGCGACGCCGGACGCCATCAATTTCATGGCGCGCTTCGGGCGCGGGCTGATCTGCCTGGCGCTGACCCGCGAACGGGTCGAAAAACTCAACCTGCCGCATATGAGCCGCACCAATTCGTCGCGCCATCAGACGGCCTTCACCGTGTCGATCGAGGCCCGCGAGGGCGTCACCACCGGCATTTCCGCCTCGGACCGGGCGCGCACGATCTCCGTCGCCATCGACCCGGCGCGGGGGGCGGCCGACATCGCCACGCCGGGCCATATCTTTCCGCTGGAAGCCCGCGACGGCGGCACCCTGGTGCGTGCCGGGCATACGGAAGCGGCCGTCGACGTCGCGCGCCTGGCCGGTCTCAGCCCGGCCGGCGTGATCTGCGAGATCATGAACGACGACGGCACCATGGCGCGCATGCCGGATCTGGTCGAGTTCGCCCAGCACCACGGGCTGAAGATCGCGACAATCGCCGACCTGATCGCCTACCGGCGGCAGAACGACCGTCTGGTCAAACGCATTTTGGAAACGTCGTTCGAAAGCCGCCACGGCGGCAGCTTCACCATGGCGATCTATCAGAACACCGTGGCCTATGCGGAACACATCGCCCTGGTGAAGGGCGACATCTCCAAAGGCGGGCCGGTGCCCGTGCGCATGCACGCGCTGAACGTGCTGGAGGACGTGCTGGGCGACAATTCGCGGGGCGCCGACGGCCTGTTGCAGCGGTCCATGGAAATCATCGGCGAAATGGGCCGCGGCGTCATCGTGCTGATCCGCGAACCCATGCCGACCAGCCTGTCCGACCGGGTCAAGGCCAAGTTGGGCGAGGGCGAAAAGCCGTCCGGTCAGCTCCGCGATTACGGCGTGGGCGCGCAGATCCTGACCGACCTCGGCATTACGGAGATGACCCTTTTGACCAATTCAACCAAGACCGTGGTCGGCCTGGACGGCCATGGGCTGACCATCGTCGGCCGCCAACCCATCGACCGAGGTGCCGAGTGAGCGCCGCCGAGGCCCCCAAGGGCGCTGTCCTGATCGTCGAATCCCGCTACTACCCGGACATTGCCGACGGCCTGATCGCCGGCGCCCTGCCGCTGCTGGCCGAGGCCGGTCTGCATCACGAACGTCTGGAGGTCCCGGGCGTATTCGAAATTCCCGCCGCCATCCGCCATGCGGCCTTCGGCGGCAAGTACGCCGGGTTTCTTGCCTTCGGCTGCGTGATTCGCGGCGAGACCAGTCACTACGACCACATCTGCACCGAAGCCAGCCGCGCCATCATGGACCTGACGACACGGGACGGGCTGGCCCTCGGTTTCGGGGTGCTGACCTGCGAAAACGGCGACCAGGCCCGCGTGCGCGCCGATCCTAAGGGCAAGAACAAGGGCGCCGAGGCGGCCCGCGCCTGCCTTGCCATGATCGGCGTCAAACAGCGTTTCGGCGGAGGTTGAAGACCATCATGAGCGCGACCCGATCCGCCCCCCTGAGTTCGGCCCGTCTGGCCGCCGTGCAGGCGCTGTATGAAATGGACCTGGCCGGCGCCGGGGCCGACCCGGTGCTGGAGGCCATCATGGCCGAACGCTGGTCGTCCTCGGCCCTCGACACCGACGACGGCGAGAACGGTTTCACGCCGCCGGACCTGGACCTGTTGAAGGAATTGGTCGCGGGGGTCAGCAACGATCTCGAGGGCGTCGACCGTTATCTGAAGATGGCGCTCAACCATCCGCATACGGTGGACTCCCTGGAAGCGCTCCTGCGCGCGGTGTTGCGCGCGGCGGCCTTCGAAATGGCCAAACGTCCGCAGGTTCCGGCCGTGGTCGTCATCAAGGAATACGTGGACGTCGCCGACGCCTTTTTCGACGGGCGCGAACCGGCCCTGGTCAACGGCTTTCTCGATCACCTGGGCCGCCAGCTCCGCCCGGCGGAGTTCCCTTAAGGTCGCCACAATTGTCCCCCAATATGTGGGGGACACGACGGATGTACCTAACCGCATGAACGACAACAACAAACCGGACCGATTGGGCGAATTCGATCTGATCGCCGCCTATTTCCGTCCCCTGACCGAGGGCCGGCCGGAAGCGCTTGATCTGAAGGACGACGCCGGATTGCTGACGCCGCCCGCGGACAGCCAGCTCGTCGTCACCACCGACGCCCTGGTCGCGGGCCAGCATTTTCTGGCCGACGCCGACCCTGAATGCCTGGCGGTCAAGGCGCTGGGCGTCAACTTGTCGGATCTGGCCGCCATGGGCGCCACGCCCGCCGCCTATACCCTGGCCCTGGCGGCGCCCAAGCCGATCGTTCCCGGCTGGCTGCAGACCTTCGCCTCCGGTCTTGGGGACATGCAGGCCGCGCACGGCATCTTCCTTTTGGGTGGCGATACGGTGACCACGAGCGGGCCGCTCACGCTCTCGATCACGGCGCTCGGCTGGGTCGCCGCGGGCCAGGCCCTCCGCCGCTCAGGGGCGCAGGTCGGCGATGATCTTTACCTGTCCGGCACGATCGGCGACGCTGCCCTCGGCCTTTTGGTGGCCCGCGACGGGCGAACGCTCGCCGGCAGCGACGGCGACGCGTTTCTGCGCGACCGTTACGACCGGCCCCGGCCGCGCACGGCGCTCGGACCGCGCCTGGTGCAAATCGCCACGAGCTGCATCGACGTTTCCGACGGCCTTGCCGCCGATGTCGGCCATATCGCCAAGACGTCCGGCCTGGGGGCCGAGATCGCGGTCCAGGATCTGCCGCTGTCCGATGCAGCGCGGGCGGCGCTTGCCGCCGATCCCAGCCTGCTGGAAACACTGGTGACCGGCGGCGACGATTACGAGCTTGCGTTCACGGCCGCCCCGTCATCGGCGGCCGCGGTCGCCACGGCGGCCCGCGAATCGGGCGTGCCCGTGACCCGTATCGGGACCATGACGACGGAACCGGACGTCCGCCTACTCGGCCCCGGCGGGGCGGTCCTGGATCTGGGGCCCGGCGGCTACCGGCATTTCTGACGACCGGGGCAGGGTGATCGTCCGCATTGCGCGGCTGGCCGCCACCTGCATAATGGCGCCACGCGATCTCCCTGACCACAGACGGAACGGCTGACGGCCAACGCCAATGAAAAAGATCTTTATCGGGTTCATCGTTCTGGTCTGCATCCTGGGCGGTGCCGTCGGCGTCATGAAGTGGATGGAGCTCGGCCCCTTCGCCAATCCCAATGCGGAAGTGGAAAAACCCAAGCGCCCAAGCAAGGGCGAAGCCAAGTTCGTCGAGATGACTCCCTTGCTGGTCAACGTTTTCGGCAACGGCAAGGTGCTTGGAAACTTCCAGTTCGAGCTCAAGCTGGAAGTCTGGAACGACAACCATTTCGCCGAAGTCCGCAAGATGACGCCGGTCTTGAAGGATGCCTTTTTCAAGGATTTGCACACCTTCATCCCGCGCATGCTGAAGGAACAGGATCAGCTGAACCTGGCCATCCTGCAGCAGCGTTTGCAGCTGCGCGCGGACATCGTCCTGGGCAAGGACGTGGTGCAGAGCGTGCTGATCCAGTCGGTCGTCGACACCCCCCAGAAATAACCTCATCGCCGGTCGGTTTTCGCACCCCCGGACAGAGGCCGGCGGGGGCCGTGCCGATCCCGATGGCGGTTGCTTTATGAAAACTCTTTGCGTATGTTCCCGGCGGCTTTCCGGTCGGAATCGCACGCTGTGGCGCCGGCCGAATAATAATCACAGGGGTCGCCGAATAGGGGTAGGGGAGTGTTTATCCCGGCGGCACATTTCACATGCATGAAGGATAAACGAGAATGTCGCTTTACACCTTGGTCATCGCCTGCGGTGTCCTGGCGCTGCTATACGGCGCCTACGCCATTCGCTCCGTCCTGTCGGCGCCCGCCGGCAACGAACGGATGCAGGAAATCGCCGCCGCCATTCAGGAAGGTGCGGCCGCCTACTTGAACCGCCAGTACACGACCGTCGCCGTCGTCGGCGCCGTGATCGGCATCCTGCTTGGCCTGAAGCTCGGCATGACCGTGGCCATCGGCTACTTCATCGGCGCCATCCTGTCCGGCCTGGCCGGCTACATCGGCATGAACGTCTCCGTCCGCGCCAACGTGCGCACCGCCGAAGCCGCCCAATCGCAGGGCCTGGCCGGCGGCCTGGACGTCGCTTTCAAATCCGGCGCCGTCACCGGCATGCTGGTGGTCGGCCTGGCGCTGCTCGGCGTCGCCGGCTATTACGTCGTGCTGCGCAACATGATCGACCCGAACAGCGCCGCCGGCATGCGTCATATCCTTGAGGCTCTGGTGGCCCTCGGCTTCGGCGCCTCGCTGATCTCCATCTTCGCGCGTCTCGGCGGCGGCATCTTCACCAAGGGTGCGGACGTCGGCTCCGACCTGGTCGGCAAGATCGAAGCCGGCATTCCCGAAGACGACCCCCGCAACGCCGGCGTCATCGCCGACAACGTGGGCGACAACGTGGGCGACTGCGCCGGCATGGCCGCCGACCTGTTCGAAACCTACGCCGTGACCATGGTCGCCACCATGCTGCTGGCCGCCATCTTCTTCACGGGTGCCGCCCAGGAACAGATGATGCTGTTCCCGCTGGTCATCGGCGCCGTGTGCATCATCGCCTCGGTGATCTCCACCTGGTTCGTCAAGCTGGGCGCCAGCCAGAACATCATGGGTGCGCTCTACAAGGGCTTCATCGCCTCGGCCGTGATCTCCGCCGCCCTGATCGGCGGCATCATTTCCATGTTCATCGGTTGGGAAACGGTCATCCCCATGGGCGCCAAGACGGTGACCGGCACGCAGCTGTTCATCACGGCCCTGACCGGCCTGGGCGTCACCGGCCTGATCGTGTGGATCACCGAGTACTACACCGGCACCGACTACCGCCCGGTGAAAAGCGTCGCCGCGGCCTCGGAAACCGGCCACGGCACCAACGTCATCCAGGGTCTCGCCGTGTCCATGGAAGCGACGGCCATGCCGGTCATCGTGATCTGCGCCGGCATCATCATTTCCTACCTGAACGCGGGTCTGTTCGGAATCGCCATCGCCGCGACGACTATGCTGGCGCTGGCCGGCATGGTGGTGGCGCTCGACGCCTTTGGCCCGGTCACCGACAACGCCGGCGGCATCGCCGAAATGGCCAACCTGCCGGAAGACGTACGCAAGACCACGGACGCCCTGGACGCCGTCGGCAACACGACCAAGGCCGTGACCAAGGGTTATGCCATCGGTTCCGCCGGTCTGGCCGCCCTGGTGCTGTTCGCCGCCTATACAGAGGACCTCAAGCACTACTTCCCGGACGTCTCGGTAACCTTCTCGCTGCAGGACCCTTATGTGGTCATCGGGTTGTTCATCGGCGGCATGCTGCCCTATCTGTTCGGCTCCATGGGCATGATGGCCGTGGGCCGGGCCGGCGGTGCGGTGGTCGTCGAGGTGCGACGCCAGTTCCGCGAGATCCCGGGCATCATGGAAGGCACCGGCAAGCCGGAATACGGCAAGTGCGTGGACATCCTGACCAAGGCCGCGATCAAGGAAATGATCTTGCCGTCCATGCTTCCGGTGTTCGCACCCGCGGTCATGTACTTCGTGGTCAATGCCATCGCCGGCCAGTCGGCGGCATTCTCCGCTCTCGGCGCCATGCTGATGGGCACCATCGTGACCGGCTTGTTCGTGGCCCTGTCCATGACCTCGGGCGGCGGTGCGTGGGATAACGCCAAGAAGTACATCGAAGACGGACACCATGGCGGCAAGGGCTCCGACGCCCATCACGCCGCGGTGACCGGCGACACGGTCGGCGATCCCTACAAGGACACCGCCGGTCCCGCCGTCAACCCGATGATCAAGATCATCAACATCGTGGCGATCCTGCTGCTGGCGATTCTCGCCTAGGCCGGAAACGCCGCAAACCGAATACGACAAAGCCCCGGGGCAGCTTGCTCCGGGGCTTTTTCTTGCCTGATGGACTGAGGAAAAAGAACGGGTGCCGCGCCCCCGCAACGTGCGTCTAGGGCAGACCGCCGCCGGTCGGGCCACCAGGAGTGACGCTTTCGCTGGCCCCCTTGTTGAAGCGTCCCATATTATTAAACAACTGATCCCAGAAGGTGATCTCGTTGCCGGATGTCGGCGTGATCCGCTCGACATGCTTGATGTCCTGGGCCGAGGACAGGTCGAGCTTCTTGACCTCCTTGACCAGTCCCTTGTCGCTGAAGCGGACCATGATCACGTTGCGTTCCAGAACCTTGGGCGCCATGAAGGCGAAGGTTTCCGTCTTTTCGCTGATATAGAGCCAAAGATGCGAATCGAAGGGCGTGACGCTGGACGGAGAGCCCAGGATTTCCGCCACCTCTTCGCGACTCATGTCGCCGGGCACGACCTCGGCCAGGCGTTCGGAATCGGGCAGGTTGCCGCGCACCGCGACCCGCGTGGCGCAACCCGCAACGGCCACGGACACCAGCACGGCGGCCGTCAGACCAAGCCAGGGGCGGGCGGTGATGAGATTGCGATAGGTCGTGGGATTTCGTGTCATGTCAGCCGGCGGCGATCTTCTTGCGTGCAAGGCCCGGCACGACTTGCTAAACGGACCCGGTAAATCGGACTTGATAATTAGTCACGCGAGTGCGCATGTCCAGGGCCCATATGGCGGTTTTTCCCCAAATCCGGTTCAAACGGCAATGATTCTATCCCTTTTCAAGCGTTCTTCCGGCGCCCAGACCGCACGCAGCCTGTATGGCGACGTCGTGCGCCAGGCACGCCAACCCGCGTTCTACGGGCCCGGCGGCGTCGCCGACACGGAAGACGGCCGCTACGATCTGATTCTGCTGCACATGTTCCTGGTCCTCGAACGTCTGAACCGCATATCCCCGGCCCCCGCCAAGCTGAAGCAGGACCTGTTCGACGTGCTGTTCGAAGACCTGGACCTCAATCTGCGCGAAATGGGATTCGGCGACGAGGGCGTGCGCCGGCGCATCCAGAAGATGGTCGAAGGCTTCTACGGCCGCATGACCGCCTATCGCGAGGGCCTTGTGGGCGGTGAGGAGGCCCTGGAGGGCGCTCTGCGCCGCAACCTGTACCGCAACGCCACGCCCGAGAATGCCGCCGTGGCGCGCTTGGCCGCCTACGTGCGGGCTCAGACGGCGGTCCTGGCGGTCCTGGGGGATGCGGACCTGCTTGCCGGGCGTGTTGCCTTCACGGGCCCAGAATGGATGCAGAAAGGGGACGGGCAATGACCGTCGGCGCTTTCCCTTTGAGTCAGCTTGTTCCGGTGAGCGACCTGCTGCGCGGCGACGTTGTGTCCCTGACCATCGACGCCGACGATGACGAGCGCCGGGCGCTGGCCGATTTCCTGGGTATTCCAGAGGTCAAATCCTTGGTTGCGCGCGTCAAGCTGCGGGCCGAGCCGGGCCGCCGGTTCGTCCTGGACGGAACCGTTTCCGCCGATCTCGTGCAGTCCTGCGTGGTTACCCTGGAGCCGGTCGAGGCCCATGTCGAGGGGCCGATTCGCCGCGTTTACCTCGATACGCCCCCCAACAAGGAGGACGACGACCTCGACCCCTTCGACGACGATGCCCCCGATCTGATCGCGGGCGGCATGATTGATGCCGGGGCGGCGGTTTGCGAGTACACTGCCTTGGAAATGGCGCCTTATCCCCGCGCCAAAGACGCGCCGGCGGTCGAAAATACGGCCCGAAATGGGGACGGGGAGACCGAGGCGCCCAAAAACAACCCCTTCGCGGCCCTTGCGAAACTGCGCGATCTTGAAAAATAATGGTGGGTTAGCGCTTGCAGGTAAAAGCGAGATTGTTTAAGTAACCGGCTTTGCGCCGCAGGCGGTTCGCCGCCCGGGCGTTTTTTGAATGAAGGTGTAGTCAACATGGCTGTTCCAAAGAAGAAGATCTCGAAGTCGAAAAGGGACATGAGGCGAGCCCATCACCGCTTGTCGCCGTCTTCGTACAACGAATGCCCCAAGTGCGGTGAACTGAAGCGCCCCCACCATGTGTGTCAGGCGTGTGGTCATTATGATGACCGCGAAGTGATCGAAGCCGACGACGCCGCGTAGCCTGCCTTCCAGGCGCTAACACAACGAGGCAGTCGGGAAAGGACATTTCCTTGTCGGATAACCTGACGCTCTCCATCGACGCCATGGGCGGGGACAATGCCCCGGACATGGTGGTGGAAGGCGTGGACACGGCTCTTGAGCGGCTGACGGGTGTCAGCTTTCTCCTGTTCGGTGACGAAGCCCTCCTGACCCCGCTGTTGGACCGGTACCCCCGGGCCCGCGCGGTGTGTCAGGTGCGTCATACGGCCGATATCGTGACCAACGACGCCAAGCCGGCCCAGGCGCTTCGCCAGGGCCGCAATTCCAGCATGCGCCTGGCCATCAACGCCGTCGGCGACGGCGAGGCGGCGGGCATCGTGTCGGCCGGCAACACGGGCGCGCTCATGGCCATGGCCAAGTTCGTGCTCAAGACCCTGCCGGGCATCGACCGGCCGGCCATCGCGACCTATTTCCCGACACGGCGCGGGGAAAGCGTCATGCTCGACCTGGGCGCCAACGTGGAATGCGACGCCGAGAACCTGATCCAGTTCGCGGTGATGGGCGAGGTATTCGCGCGCAACGTGCTGGGACTGGAAAAGCCCACCGTCGGCATTCTCAACGTCGGCCAGGAGGACCTGAAGGGCAATCAGGCGGTCAAGCTCGCGTCCAAGGGGTTGATGAATTCAAAGCTGCCGCTACATTTCCACGGCTTCGTCGAAGGCGATGACATCGGCGCCGGCACCGTCGACGTGATCGTGACCGACGGCTTCACCGGCAACATCGCGCTGAAGACCGCCGAAGGCACGGCCAAGCTGTTCGGCCAGTTCCTGAAGGAAGCCCTGACCAGCTCCCTGCCGGCCAAGCTGGGCGCCATGCTGGCGAAATCGGCGCTCATGACCTTCAAAATGCGGGTCGACCCCCGGCGCTACAACGGCGCCATGTTCGTCGGCCTGAACGGAATCTGCGTGAAAAGCCACGGCGGCACCGACGCGGTCGGCTTCGCCAACGCCATCCACGTCGCCTATGAGCTGATTTCCAACAATTTCAACGAAAGCATCAAGGAGGACTACGAACAGTTCCGTGCCTCCTTCGACCCCAGCATCCTGACGGAAACCGACGACGATGTCTCCGCCAACGGTCAGGACACCCCCGCCGGCAACGGCGGGCCCGGAGTGGTGGCCAACGGATGACCATGCCTCGCTCAATCATCCTGGGCTGCGGCTCCTATCTGCCGGAGCGGGTCGTCACGAACGACGAACTGGCCCAACGCGTCGACACCACCGACGAATGGATCGTCGAACGCACGGGCATCCGCCAGCGTCATATCGCCGAGGACGGGCAGTTCACTTCCGACCTCGCCTTCGCCGCCGCGGAACGGGCCATCGAACACGCCGGGATCGACGTCGATGACATCGATCTGGTGATCCTGGCGACGACGACGCCGGACCAGACTTTTCCCTCGACGGCGACGAAAGTGCAGGCGCGGCTCGGCATGTCGAACGGCGCCGCCTTCGATATTCAGGCCGTGTGCTCCGGCTTTCTGTACGGGATTTCCACCGCGGACGCCTTCATCCGCTCGGGTCAGGCCAAGACCGTGCTGCTGATCGGGGCCGAAACGTTTTCCCGAATTCTCGATTGGGAGGACCGCTCGACCTGCGTGCTGTTCGGCGACGGGGCAGGGGCCGTGGTCCTGCAGGCATCCGCCAATGGTGTTGCCGAGAGCGACGAAGCCGGTGCCCATCACAACCTCGAGCGCGGCATCCTGTCCACGCATCTGCATTCGGACGGCAAGCTGAACAACCTTCTGTATGTCGATGGCGGGCCGTCCTCGACCCAGACCGTGGGCCATGTCCGCATGGTCGGACGCGAGGTTTTCCGCCACGCGGTGACCAATCTGGCCGCCGTGGTCGACGAGGCGCTGGATGCCAACGGCCTGGAACGCGACGACATCACCTGGATCGTCCCGCATCAGGCCAACAAGCGCATTCTCGACTCGACCGCGCGCAAGCTGGGCGTGTCGCCGGACCGGGTCGTTACGACAGTGGACCGGCATGCCAACACTTCGGCCGCGTCCATTCCGCTGGCGTTGGACGTCGCCGTCAAGGACGGCCGGATCAAGCGCGGCGACCTGCTTCTGCTCGAAGCCATGGGCGGCGGGTTGACCTGGGGCTCCGCCCTGGTGCGTTGGTAAATTCCCGCCTGATTTTAGGTTGTTACACGCAACCCTTTGACGTTGACGGCTTTCTCCGGCGAGGATACCCTTTGCCTCGGTCGCGGACCTAAGGGGGACCGGAAACTATGGCTGGTAAAACAATCACCCGCGCGCAGCTGGGTGAGGCGGTGTATCAGGAAGTCGGGCTGTCGCGGAACGAATCCGCGGCCCTCTTGGAAAATGTTCTGGGCTATATGACGGATGCCCTGGCGCGTGGCGAAACCGTGAAGATTTCGTCGTTCGGCAGTTTCTCTGTCCGCCAGAAGGGACAGCGCATCGGACGCAACCCGAAGACCGGACAGGAAGTGCCGATCCTTCCCCGGAAGGTTCTGGTGTTCCGGCCCTCGCAGGTTCTGAAGAGCCGGATCAACCGTTCCATAAGCAACGGTTAGGCGCGGCGTAGAGATGCCTGCCGATGACGCCAGGTCCGTGAAGAAATCGGCGGGCGCGTTCCGCACGATCAGCGAAGTCGCCGACGAGCTCGACCTGCCGCAGCACGTGCTGCGGTTCTGGGAAACCAAATTCCCGCAAATCAAGCCCATGAAACGCGGCGGCGGCCGGCGTTACTACCGGCCCGAGGACATCGTGCTTCTAGACCGCATCCGGCGCTGGCTCTACGAAGACGGTTACACCATCAAGGGCGTGCAGAAGCTGTTGAAGGACGGCGGCACCGACGACGACGGCGAGGGCCAGGACATGCCCGCGGCGCCGGCCCAGAAATCCGCCCCCGCGGGCGACGGGCAGGCGGCGCAACTGGCCGCCGTGCTGGCCGAATTGAAGGATATTCGGGCCCTTCTCAACTAAGCCCTCGGCCCGCTCAGAAAAATCGCCCGGATCGGCCCAGGGTTGTTGCCCCCACCCAACACAGCCAGTATAGTCCGGCCCGCACGTCACCGGGGTTTTGCCTCGGTGTACCTGCCGGTGGCCGCGAGCCCCCCCAAGGCAAATGATCGCGGCGCCAACAACGTAGTCGGAGCGTAGCGCAGCCTGGTAGCGCACCACACTGGGGGTGTGGGGGTCGTGGGTTCGAATCCCGCCGCTCCGACCATTACTTTTCCCGAACAGCCAGAACCCCATATCCCTGTCGCCCATAAGGCGGCGGCGCGGGTCACCGTTCCCTGCGCCCAATGTTCGGCCGTCCGCCGCAGAGAGGGGCAAAGAAAAAAGGCCGGAACACGAAGTTCCGGCCCATAGTCTGTGCTCTTGAGGGAAGGGAGGATTCATTACAAATCCATCCAACGATCTAACCCTACTTTAGGTGTAGGCGGCGGGCTGTGATGGGAATCACAGCTTGAGTATGAAATATCGAAAATTTTCTAACTAATTGTTCTAAAATCAAAAAAATAAATTCCCTTCGCTTGTGTCCTTTCGCATACCTCACACGTATCATTTAATTTCTGTCACCCGTATCCGGGACAAGATGCTTATCCATAACTAAGAACATAACGAGAAAATGTGGGGGGTTTTTGGGGGAAACGTGGGGGAAAATGCTATTTTGTTCCCATGCGGTGGAGCCGCGCTAAGACCGTGGCGAACACGGCGGCAGGGGGAGCCCCCTTCTTAGGAAGGACGTTCTATGACCATTCCCAGTGGTACCAGACCGCCAATCGGTGATTGGTGGCAGTGACGCGGGCGTTATCATGGCGGGCGATGCCGCCGCCGTTAAGCGGGAGGAGGTTGCCCCGGAAGACCTGTCCGATATCCTGTCGTCGCCATGGGTTCCTTTACCGAGTCGTTCAATCTTTTCTGGTTCACCAAGCAGACCGGCAAGGCCGTTAGCACGGCGGAGCGGGAAGCCCGTTCCCAGGACCACAAATTCATCCGCTGCGAACTGGACGGCTATATCCCCGAGGAAAAGGCCAACATGGAATGCAAGCACGTTTCAGCCTTCGGCCAGGCTGGACGAAATCCGGGAGCGCTACTATTGGCAGTGCCAGCACCAGAATTACGTCACCGAGGCGGAAGTCACCTATCTATCCGTCCTGTTCGGAAATTCCAAATGGGAGTGCATCCCGATCCCCAGGTCACCAAACACCAATTAACGACCTGAAATCAGTTAGATTTGAAACCCCGTGGCACGCCAGAATTGGCGGAACTTATCCGGGATTTGGGGGACAATTAAAAGTGGGGGAGAATGTGGGGGAAACGCCGTAAGTGATTGGCGCTAAACAATTCCAAACATTCTTGAGGGAAGGGAGGATTCATTACAAATCCATCCAACACCCTAACTATGGCAGGTGGCCTGTGACCTTGCTGTGATAGTCATCACTATCCTGGGAAAAATTGCCTTATCAGGTGCCGGGCGGCGGCAATTCGTTGATTTTGTTGAACTCTTTTTTCAGATTCAATTTCAATTCCAGGTCATCCAGGAACCCGCCGACATCATCCGGCGCAAGCCCCAGATGAAAGGCGCCGCCGGGCGCCACGCGCACCGTCGGCCCGAAGTCGCAGCGCCCCATGCACACCGTCCGCTCAACCCGGATATCGAGGCCACGGGCCCGCACTTCCGCCTCGATGGCCTTGGCCAAGTCCTCGCTGCTGCGCGCGGCGCAGGACGCCAGGTCAGAGCGCAGGCGGCGGTTGATGCAGACCATGATGGTCCAGCCGCCGGCGGGCGGCGGCACGGGCGGCGTGAAGGGAAGATTATTCTGCGGCATGGGAGGACGGTGCGATCATGGCATGAGAAGGGGCGATTGGGACTGGCATGGAACCTGCATTTTGACTCAGTGGTAACCCGGTGGACCGGAACTTTTCTCCTCCTCCCCCCAAGAACTGGTTCACTGGGTTGCCGTCCCCTCCCAAAAAATTCACTGATAATTCAATAGATTGATCGCGCGCACCGCAGCACGGTCGGCCCGCGACCGCATCCAGGGCGTGTCTCGAGAAAAATTATTCTTCGCAGAACGCGTGTCGTTTTGAGAAACCCGGGCGAAATGCGACGACCACATCATGATCATGGTTCAGGCGTCATCGCCCGTCAGCAGGTGCCGGCCCGCGTCGGTCAATTTGCAGACCTGCCAGTCGGGCTTGAGGGGATTGTTGAACCAGGGTTCGGCCCAACCGTGTTCGATACAGGCGTTGACCGTGCGGTCGCTGACTTTCTGGCCGAGTTCATCAAACAGCGGCAGCTTTCCGCCCGCCTGATTCAAGCCGCGCCGCAGCCATTTACGCTGCTGCGCCGTCGGCTGCGCCCCCGCGCCGGCGTCCTGCCGGCTGCGTCCATTGATCTCCGTCTGGCCTTGCGACATCATGCCTCCCGCTCACCTGCCATCATGCCCCATCCCTTGGGGGCGCGTCCCCGGCGATGGTAATTGAGTTCCCGAGCCCCGCCAACCGATTAGGGCCGCAGACACTGAACATGACCGCAAAATTCATCTACATGACCGCCGCCGACCTGGATGAGGCGCGGCACATCGCGGAAACCCTGGTCGATGAACGGCTGATCGCCTGCGCCAACATCCTGGGCGCTATGGAATCGGTCTATCGCTGGGACGGCAAGGTCACGCGCGGCCGCGAAGTGGCCGTGATCCTGAAGACACGGGGCGATCTGGCGGATGCGGCGATCGCCCGCGCGGCCGCGCTGCACAGCTACGATTGTCCCTGTCTGGTGGTCCTGGATCTGGCCGGCGGCCACGCACCGTTCCTGAACTGGATATCGGCGGAAACCGGCGGGTAGGGCGTTCGCCCCGATACCCCCCTTAAGTCTTGAGAATGCCGGCGCCGATCTTCTCGACGATGGTCTTGGCGGCCTCTTCGGACGCGATGCCGCCCGCGAATCCCACCTGTATGGCCTGGGACAAGGGGCGCAGCAGCATGGCGCGGCGCTGATCGACGCTGTCCTCGCCCGTATCGCGCAACTGTCCGGCGACGCCGCTCAAGCTGCTGCACAGGCGGGCGACATGTTCGTAGCGCGTGTTCTCAAGCTGATCCTGGGCGCGCATGGCTTCCGCCACCACGCGGGCCAGGGTATTGCGCAGATCCCGGTCGAACTCGCCCTTTTCCAGGCGCGGCGCGATGCCGTTGATCAATGACTTGATCTCATCGCCGATGAACTGCAGCCGGCAGCCCTTCACATCCTCCTCGGCGGCGGCGACGTCCATTTCCTTGTCGAGGAACCCGATCTTTTCGCCCTTCAGCTTGCGGCTCAGGTGATTGGGGGCCTCGATGGCCTTCGCGCCCTCGTCCTGCACCCGCTTGGGGCCCATGTAGTTCTCGGTCACCACGAAGGGACGGCGCTTTTCCACCAGGCGGTTGATGCGCGACATCAGGCCGACGGCGGAAACGGGTTTCGACACGACATCGTCGACGCCCATGTCGAGCGCCGTCTTGATCGCCTTGGGGTCCTCGTCCTCGACGACGACCAGGATGATCGGCACGAAGGGGTTATGGCCGATTTTTCCCTGGCGGATTTTCTGCGTCACAGCGGCGAAATTGCCGTCCGGCAGGCGCAGTTCTCCGATAATCAGGTCGGGATCGTTCTGGCCAAGCACGGCGACCACTTCCTTGCAGTCGTCGCCCAGGCGAATGTCGCGGCAACCTTCGTTGAACAGGATGTGGCGGATGCCCTGGCGGGCGCTGGCGTCGCCGTCGACCAGAAACACCCCGACATTGCCAAAGTTCAGTTTCGCCATGGTTCAGGCGGTTCCCCGGTCTTTTGATGCAGCGCGTCCCCACGCCGGCTGGCCGAAAATATAGAACGTTCGTCGGGCTTCTGTGAACCGGCGTTCACACGAAGGTGTGCAGTTCACGCCGGACCCGCGCCGCGGTAACGCACCGTCGCCACGGCCTGGGCGGCGATGCCTTCGCCCCGGCCGGTAAAGCCAAGGCGTTCCGTCGTCGTCGCCTTGACGTTGACCCGGCTCTCGTCGATGCCGAGGATTTCCGCGACCCGCGCGGCCATGGCGGCGCGATGGGGGCCGACCTTGGGCGCCTCGCAGATGATCGTCACGTCGACGTTGACGATCATCGCCCCCCGGTCGTGGACCAGGGCGGCGGCATGGGCCAGGAAGATGTGGGATTCGGCCCCCCGCCACTGCGGGTCCGTCGGCGGAAAGTGCTGGCCGATGTCGCCCTGGCCGATGGCGCCCAGGATCGCGTCGGTCAGGGCATGCAGCCCGACATCGGCATCGGAATGCCCCTTGAGCTTGCGGTCGAAGGGAACATCGACGCCGCATAACCGCACGGCGTCACCGGCTTCGAACTGGTGGACGTCAAAGCCGAATCCGCACCGCGTTTCGCCGCCGCTCATCATGTCTTCGGCGCGCATCAGGTCGCCCTCCGTCGTGATCTTGAAATTATCCGCGTCGCCCGCAACCAGGGCGACCGCCAGGCCCGCCGCCTCGGCCACGGCGGCATCGTCGGTCAGGCTCTGTCCCTTGGCCTTGCCGTGGGCCGCCAAAATCTCGGCGAAGCGGAAGCCCTGGGGCGTCTGTACCCGGTACAGCCCGGTGCGGTCCACGGTCTCCGTCACCCGGTCGTCCGCGCCGCGTTTCAGCGTATCGGCCACGGCCAGGGCCGGCACGGCGCCGGGTGCCGTTTCCAACGCAGCGATGACGCCGGAAATCACGCGGGCCGACACGAAGGGCCGGGCCGCGTCGTGGATCAGCACCAGATCCGGCGCGCCACCGGGAGCCAGACCGGCCGCGAATTCCAGGCCGTTACGCACGGAATCCTGCCGTTCGGCGCCGCCCGCCGTATGGCCGGCGATGCCCAAGCCCTGGGCGGCGGCCTCGAACATCTCGCGGTCGTCGGGATGGATGACGCCGACCACCCGGGTCACGGCGGGGTGGGCCGCGAAGGCACGCAAGGCGTGGCGCAGTACGGGCTCTCCGCCAAGGGTCCGGTACTGCTTGGGCAGGGGGCCGCCGAAACGGTGACCGCGGCCCGCGCCGACGATGATGGCCGTGCAATTCGCCATGGGTTCCAGTGCCGCCTTGTCCAACGCAGGGAGGGAAGGGAGGTCAGGCGCGGAACATACTGAACAAACGGGGATTTTGCCAATAGGCCATGTCGTCCGGCGGTCATGCGCAGGCGGCCCTTGTCAAACCGGGCGCGTAGGGCGATGTTCTAGCCGCCCGTTGTAACGAGAGACTGAACAAATGGCCGCCGACACCGTTCTCAACATCGCCGCCCTGGTCGCCCTGCTGCCGGCGCTCCTCGCCGCCTGGAAGGGCGAAGCGGAACAGCCCCAGGCGCGGTTCTGGATCCTGCTCGCCGTGGCCGTGGTCGGCCCCGTGGCCTGGACCGTGGCCGCCACCACGGCGATCGCCGATTGGCGCACGGACCTGTCGTTCGCGCTTTGGGTTTCGGTTAGTGCCAGTACGGCGGTGTTCGCCGCCGCGGCCGTGTTCGACCGTGACGTCGCCCGCCTGTCGCCCTTGTTTCTGGCGCTGATGACGGTCCTGGCCGTTCTCGCCATGCTCAGCCACGGCGCCACCCATGCCGCCCCCATGACCATGGCCCCGGGCGACGGCGGCTGGCTGTGGTTCCATATCGGCGTGTCCATCGCGACCTATGCGTTGCTGACCGTGGCCGCCGCGGCCTCTCTCGCGGCTTTGCTGCAGGAACGCGCCCTGAAGCGCAAGGTGCCCCTGAAGCGGCCCCAGGGCCTCCCGTCGGTGCTGGATTGCGAGGGCGTGGTGCTGCGCTTCCTGTGGCTGTCGGCGGCGGTCCTCGCACTCGGCATGGCCACCGGGACGGCCATCAATCTGACCCATGGCGTGTCCATCCTGCATCTCGACCACAAAACCGTGTTCGCCCTGGCCGCCTTCGCGGTGATCTGCGCGCTGCTGTATGCACATCAGAAAACCGGCGCCCGCGGTCGTCTGGTCGCCCGCCTGGTTTTGCTGGCCTATTTGTTCGTGACCCTGGCCTATCCAGGGGTCAAATTCGTAACCAGCGTGCTTCTGGCATAAAATTTATGCGCCTTTCCCCCGCATTTTGTTGAATTCTTGCCGTTTCTGCCCAATAAATGGGCACGCAAAATGGGATACCCAACATGTCATTGAAGATTGGTGGGGTCGAGATTTCCGACCCGGTTGTTTTGGCGCCCATGTCCGGCGTCACCGACATGCCGTTCCGCCGCCTGGTCAAGAGCTGCGGCGTCGGCCTTGTCGTGTCGGAAATGATCGCCAGCCGGGCGATGATCCATGCCGCCAAGAAGACCATGAAAATGGCGACCCATTGCGCCGAGGAACACCCCATGTCGGTGCAGTTGGCCGGCTGCGAGCCCGAGGTCGTGGCCGAGGCCGCGCGCCTGAACGAACAACGCGGCGCGGCGCTGATCGACATCAACATGGGTTGCCCGGTGAAAAAGGTCGTGAACGGCGATGCGGGCTCGGCTCTCATGCGCGACGTCGAGCATGCGACCAAGATTCTCGACTCCGTGGTCAAGGCCGTCTCCATTCCCGTGACCCTGAAGATGCGCATGGGCTGGGACCACGACAGCCTGAATGCCCCGATCCTCGCCCGCGCGGCCCAGGATGTGGGTGTCAGGGCAATCGCCGTGCACGGCCGCACGCGCTGTCAGTTCTACAAGGGCAGCGCCGACTGGAAGTTCATTCGCAACGTGAAGGAAGCAGTGCAAGTTCCTGTGTTTGCGAACGGAGATATCCTGATCCTCGACGACGCCAAACGCTGCATGGAAGAATCCGGGGCCGACGGCCTGTTGATCGGGCGCGGCACCTATGGCCGGCCCTGGTTTCCGGCCCAGGTCATTCATTTCCTGAAGACGGGCGAGCGCCTGCCCGATCCCTCGATCAATGCCCAATACGAGATGCTGCGCCGGCATTACGAGGACATCCTCAGCCATTACGGCGTCCACGCGGGCGTCAAGATCGCGCGCAAGCATATCGGCTGGTATTCCAAGGGCCTGCCCGGATCGGCCGAATTCCGCGCCGACATCATGGGTCAGGAAGACCCGGAGATCGTGCGCCACAAGCTCGCCGCGTTCTACGGCCCGCAGATGGAAAGGGCCGCGGCGTGATGGAGACCACCGTCACCCGGGTCCGTGCCGGCGGGCGCGCCCATTCGCCGGCCGATTCCGCGACCATCCTGGACCTTCTGCCGGCCCCCGTGGTGACGCTCGACGCCGAGGACCGCATCACCATGGTCAACGCGGCGGCGGAGAATTTCTTCAGCGCCAGCGCCTCGCATCTGATCGACCGGCCGCTGTCCAATTTCGTGCCGCCCGATTCACCGCTGCACGGGCTGATCGCCCAGGTGCGCCGGGCCAATGCCCAGGTCTCGGAACACGAACTTGCCATCGAAAGCCCGCGCGTCGGCCGCCATTTCCTCAGCGTGCAGGCGACGCCGCTGCCGGATTCGCCCGGCTTCATCGTGCTGATGATGTTCGACCGCGGCATCACGGAAATGATCGACCGCCAGATGACTCATCGGGGGGCGGCGCGCTCCATCACCTCCATGGCCGCCGTGCTGGCCCATGAGGTGCGCAACCCCTTGTCCGGCATCCGGGGTGCTGCGCAGCTTCTGGAGCAGAACGCCTCCGACGAGGACCGGCCGCTTGCCGAACTGATTCGCCAGGAAGCGGACCGTATCTCGACTCTAATCGGGCGCATGGAAATCTTCACCGATTACGGCCCGTTCGAACGCAAGCCAGTGAACATCCACAAGGTCCTGGACCGGGTGCAGCGCCTGGCGGAAACCGGGTTCGGCACCAATATCCGGTTCCGTGCCGATTTCGACCCGTCGCTGCCGCCGGTGCCGGGCGATCACGACCAACTGGTGCAGATATTCCTCAACCTGGTCAAGAACGCCTGCGACGCCTGTCCCGAGGTCGGCGGCGAGATCAACCTGCGCACCTCTTACCAGCATGGCGTGCGGTTCGCGCTATCGGGCCGCAAGGACAAGGTGGCGCTGCCCCTGAAGGTTTCCATCATCGACAACGGCCCCGGCATCCCCGACGACCTGACATCCAACCTGTTCGATCCCTTCGTGACGTCGAAGCCGAACGGCACCGGCCTGGGCCTCGCCCTGGTCGCCAAGCTGGTCGGCGATCACGGCGGCGTGGTCGAATGCGAAAGCCGCCCAGGTCGGACCGAGTTCCGGGTCATGCTGCCGTTCTACGAAGACACCGAACCGGGAGAGTTGAAATGAGCGGCCGCACCGTTCTTGTCGCCGACGACGACGCGGCGATCCGCACCGTGGTCGCGCAGGCGCTGGGCCGTGCCGGACTGGACGTCAAGACGACGGGCCAGGCCTCGACCCTGTGGGACTGGGTGTCGGCGGGCGAGGGCGACATCGTCATCACCGACGTCATCATGCCCGATGAAAACGGTCTCGACCTGATCCCGCGCATCAAGGAAATCCGCCCGGAACTGCGCATCGTCGTGATGAGCGCGCAGAACACCATTCTGACGGCGGTCAAGGCCGCCGAAAGCGGCGCCTTCGAATACCTGCCGAAGCCGTTCGACATCAACGAGTTGATCTCGATCGTGCGCCGCGGCCTGGAAGCGCCGCCCGAGCAGCCGGGCCTGAGCGCCGAGCACGCCGGCGTGGAGAAGCTGCCGCTGGTCGGCCGCTCGCCCGCCATGCAGGAAATCTACCGCACCCTGGCGCGCCTGATCTCGACCGACCTGACCGTTCTGATCACCGGCGAGTCGGGCACCGGCAAGGAGCTGGCCGCGCGGGTGCTGCACGATTACGGCAAGCGCAAGCGGGGGCCGTTCGTCGCCGTCAACATGGCCGCGATCCCGCGTGAGTTGATCGAAAGCGAGCTGTTCGGCCATGAAAAGGGGGCTTTCACGGGGGCCACCATGCGCTCCTCCGGCCGCTTCGAGCAGGCCGAGGGCGGCACCCTGTTCCTCGACGAAATCGGCGACATGCCGCTGGAGGCCCAGACCCGCCTGCTGCGCGTGCTGCAGGAAGGGGAATACACCTCCGTCGGCGGCCGGGTGACGCGCAAGACCGACGTGCGCATCGTCGCCGCGACCCATCAGGACCTGACCCAGCTGACCCGCCAGGGCCGGTTCCGCGAAGATCTGTTCTACCGCCTGAACGTCGTGCCGCTGCGCCTGCCGCCGCTGCGCGAACGGCTCGAGGATATCCCTGAACTGGTCAAGACCTTCCTCGCCAAGGCGGCGGGCGAGGGCCTGCCGTGGAAGATCATCGAGGGCAAGGCCACGGAACGCCTGATGGCCTACAACTGGCCGGGCAACGTGCGCGAACTGGAAAACCTGATCCACCGCCTGGCCGCCCTCTATTCCGAGGAAACGATCTCCGAACAGGCCATCTCGGCGGAGCTCGCCGACCGCAGCCGCAGCGGAGACCCGGGCGCCAACCGGGGGCTGTCGCAGGTCGTCGAGGAACGCCTAGAAGCCTACTTCGGCGCCCATGCGGGGGCGTTGCCGGCGGCGGGTCTGTACGACCGCGTGCTGCGTGAAATCGAACGGCCGCTGATCCTGTTGACCCTGCGGGCCACGCGCGGCAATCAGGTCAAGGCAGCCGAGGTTCTGGGTCTCAACCGCAACACCCTGCGCAAGAAGATCCGCGATCTCGACATTTCGGTGGTGCGGGGCCAGAAATGAACCCTCCGGCCACGCCCGGACAAGGCCCCCTCGGCAGCCTTTGGGCGCTGGTCGGCCTGCGCGGGGCGAGCACCAAGCGGCTTCTCGCCTACGGACTTGCGGCGGCGGCGGTCGTGTCCTGCGTGGCCACCGCCTTCATGCTGGTGTTCCGCCCGGCCCAGACCCAGAACATCGAAACCATCGTCGCCATGATCTACCTGGACGGCGGGATTCTGCTGCTTCTCGGCATGGTCGTCGGCCAGCGTCTGTTCTCGATCTGGCTCGACCGGCGGCGCGGGCAGGCGGGCTCGGGCCTGCATGTGCGCATGGTCACCCTGTTCGCCCTGGTCGCCACGGCACCGGCCATTCTGGTCGCCGTGATGTCGGCGACCTTCCTGCATTACGGTGTGCAGGCCTGGTTCAACGAACGGGTCTCGACGGCGCTCGAGCAGTCCATGGGCGTGGCCAGCGCCTATCTGAAGGAACATCGGGAAAACTTCGGCACGGACATCCTGGCCGTGGCCAACGATCTGAACATCAATTCCGGCATTCTCACCCGCGAACCCTGGCGCCTGAGCCCGCTCCTGACCTTCCACACCCGCTCTCGCGGCTTCACCGAGGCGGTCATGGTCGACAGCACGGGAAAGGTCATCGCGCAATCCGAATTTTCCCGCCCACGCGAGACCGAGCAGATCACCCCGGAGCTTTTCCAGCAGGCGCAGGCCGGCAAAATCACCCTGATCCCGCTCGACGAACAGGACCGCATCCGCGCCATCTACAAGCTGAGCCGCTTCGTCGATACCTATCTGGTGCTTGAGCGGTTCGTGAACCCGGACGTCCTCAACCATATCGACACCATCCAGAACGCGGTGCGCGAATACCAGCGCCTGCAGCGCGAGCGGGGCGGCCTGCAGGTCAGCTTTATCCTGATTTTCACCGTGGTTTCCGTGCTGTTGCTGCTGGCCGCCGTGTGGACGGGCCTGACCGTCGCGACGCAGTTGGCGGAGCCTGTCTCAAGCCTGATCTATGCCGCCGGGCGCATCCGCGACGGCGACCTGACGACGACTGTCGACATTCCCGACGCCGATGACGAACTGGCCTCCCTGTCGCGCGCCTTCAACCGCATGACGGCGCAGATCCGCGGCCAGCAGGAAGGCCTGATTTCGGCCAACCGGGAATTGGACGAACGGCGCCGGTTCACGGAAACGGTGCTGGCCGGCGTGTCGGCGGGCGTGGTCGGCCTGGACAAGGACGGGCGCATCAATTTGCCCAATCGGTCGGCCTCGACCCTGGTCGGCGAGGACCTGATGCGGGCCAAGGGGCGGCTGCTGGTCGATCTGGTGCCGGAATTCGCCCCCTTGTGGTCCGAGGCCAAGCGCCGGCCCGACCGCCAGCAGCGGTCCGAGGTCAAGCTTGCCCGCGACGGCAGCGAGCGCACGCTGTTGGTGCGCATCGCCGCCGAGCGTCTGGCCGGCCAGCTGCTGGGCTTCGTCGTCACCTTCGATGACGTGACCGAACTCTTGTCGGCGCAGCGCGCCGCCGCCTGGGCCGACGTCGCGCGGCGCATCGCCCATGAAATCAAGAACCCGCTGACGCCCATCCAGCTGTCGGCGGAGCGCCTGAAGCGCAAGTACCAAGACGAAGTCACCTCGGACCCGGAAACCTTCGCCACCTGCACGGACACGATCATCCGTCAGGTCGAAGACATCGGCCGCATGGTCGACGAATTTTCGTCCTTCGCGCGCATGCCCCAACCCTCCATCGGGCGCGAGAACCTGTCGCACCTGATTCGCGAAGTCATCACTCTGGAGCGATCGCGTACGGAAGACATCGCGATCGATCTCGCCCTGCCGGACGGCGACATGATGCTGCGCTGCGACCGTCGCCAGGTGTCACGCGCTCTCACCAACATTCTGAAGAACGCGGCGGAAAGCATTGAAAGCCGGATACTTCAAGACAAGACCGAAGGCGGCGAGGGCGAACCTGGTCGGATTTCCGTCACGGTGACCGACGGCCGCGGCCAAGGCGGCGGCGACGAAAGCGTCGCGGTGATCGTCGAGGACAACGGCATCGGCCTGCCCGAAGCCGGACGCGAGCGGTTGACCGAACCCTACGTGACGACGCGCAGCAAGGGCACGGGCCTGGGACTGGCCATTGTCCGCAAGATCATGGAAGATCATCAGGGTGACCTGCGCCTCGAAGACCGCCCCGGCGGCGGGGCGCGGATCAGTCTGGTGTTTCGGGACTTGGATGAAACCGCCAACGACGGCGACAAAGATCCCATGAAGGTCGCAACCGGCCTGGGGTTGGGGTAGGGCTGTCATGGCACAAGACATTCTCATCGTCGACGACGAAGCCGACATTCGAACCCTCACGGCGGGGATTCTCCAGGACGAGGGCTACGATACCCGCGAGGCGGCGGACAGCCAGGGTGCGCTTGAGGCGCTGTCGGCACGACAGCCGAGCCTCGTGCTGCTCGACATCTGGCTGCAGGGCAGTGAACTGGACGGCCTGCAGATTCTCAAGCGGATCAAGCAGAACCATCCGGAAATCCCGGTTTTGATGATGAGCGGCCACGGCACCGTGGAAACCGCCGTCACGGCCATCAAGGATGGCGCCTACGACTTCATCGAAAAGCCGTTCAAGGCCGACCGCCTGCTGCTCAACGTGCGGCGCGCGGTGGAGGCGGCGCGTCTGCGCTCGGAAAACGAGGAACTGAGGCTGCGCGCCGGCTCATCCCTCGATCTGATCGGCGCGTCGGCCGCGATACGCGAAATTCAGCAGGTCATCGACCGCGCGGCGCCGTCCAACAGCCGGATTTTAATCTTCGGGCCGAGCGGCAGCGGCAAAGAGATCGTGGCGCGCAACATCCACGCGCGGTCCAACCGCGCCGACGGGCCCTTCGTCATCGTCAACTGCGCGACCATGGCACCGGATCGGGTCGAAATGGAACTGTTCGGCACCGAGGGCGACGACGGTTCGCGGCGCATCGGCACGTTCGAGCGCGCCCACGGCGGCACCCTCGTGCTCGACGAGGTCTCGGACATGCCGCTGGAAACTCAAGGCAAGATCGTGCGCGTCCTGCAGGAACAGAATTTCGAACGGGTCGGCGGCTCAACCCGGGTGCAGGTCAACGTGCGCGTGATCTCGTCGACGACCCGCGACCTGCAGGCGGAGGTCGCCGCCGGGCGGTTCCGCGAGGACCTGTTCTACCGTCTCAACGTGGTGCCCCTGACGGTGCCCGCACTGGCCGACCGGCGCGAGGACATCCGCGCCCTGACCGACCATTTCATGCGCCAGGCCGCCGACGCCACCGGCCAGCAGTCCCGCCGCCTGGGCGAGGACGCCTTGGCGGCATTGCAGAGTTACGCATGGCCGGGTAACGTCCGCGAACTTCGCAACGTGATCGAACGGGTGCTGATCCTGGCCCCCGGCGACAACGACACGGTTCTGGGGGCCAGCATGCTGCCGACGGAGTTTCTCGACGGAATGAAACGCAGCCCCATCGGCGGCGACGAGGGCTATCTGGCCAAGCCGCTGCGGGACGCGCGCGAGGATTTCGAACGCGAATACCTGAATGCCCAGATGTCGCGGTTCAACGGCAACATCTCGCGCACCGCGCAGTTCGTGGGCATGGAGCGCTCGGCCCTGCATCGCAAGCTCAAGTCCCTCGGCCTGACGGACGAGGACCGCGGGGCGTCATGACCGTTTCCCGCACAACCGCCGCATCCAAAGAAGGGCGTCCGGCATGAAGATCATCGTTTGCGGCGCCGGCCAGGTCGGCGTCAACATCGCCCGCCAGTTGGCGTTGGAGAATCACGACGTAACCATCGTCGATCAGGCGCCGGACCTGGTGCGCCGGGTGTCCGACACCCTGGACGCCCAGGCCGTGGTCGGCCATGCGTCCCACCCGGACGTGCTGGAGCGCGCCGGCATCGCCGACGCCGACATGCTGATCGCCGTGACCCTGACGGACGAGATCAACATGGTCGCCTGTCAGGTCGCCCATTCCCTGTTCGACGTGCCGACCAAGATCGCGCGCATCCGCCAGAAAAGTTATCTCGACCCCATGTGGGCCAATCTGTTCTCGCGCGACAACCTTCCCATCGACGTCATCATCTCGCCGGAAATGGAAGTCGCCAAGGCCGTCGCCCGGCGCCTGCGCATCCCCGGCGCCATGGACATGATCCCGCTCGCCGACGGGGCGGTGACGCTGCTGGGCGTGCGCTGCACCGAGGAATGCCCGCTGCTCAACACGCCCTTGAAACAGCTGACCCAGCTGTTCCCGGACCTCAACATCGTGATCGTCGGCTTGGTCCGCGACGGCAACGCCATCGTGCCCAAGGCCAACGACCAGATGGCGCCCGGCGACGAGGTTTATTTCGTCGTCGACACGGCGCAGATCAGCCGCGCCATGACTGCCTTCGGCTATGACGCGGGCGAGGCCAGGCGCCTGCTGATCATCGGCGGCGGCAACATCGGTCTGGTCCTGGCGCAGGAGATCGAGCGCGAATACCCCTGGGTCAAGGCCAAGATCATCGAGCACAGCAAGGAGCGCGCCGAATATATTTCCGGCCAACTGGACAGTACGGTGGTGCTGAACGGCGACGCGCGCGACATCGAGATTCTGGAAGAAGCCAACATCCGCGGCACCGACACGGTGGTCGCCGTGACCAACGACGACGAAAGCAACATCCTGGCCTCGCTGCTGGCCAAGAAGTTCGGCTGCGAGCGCACGGTGACCCTGGTCAATACCTCGATCTATGAGCAGCTCATCGGATCGCTCGGCATCGACGTGGTGGTCAGCCCGCGCAACATCACCGTCTCGACGATCCTGCAGCACGTGCGCCGCGGGCGCATCCATTCGGTCCATGCGGTGCGCGAGGGCCTGGGCGAACTGATCGAGGCCGAGGCCCTGGAAACCTCGGACCTTGCCGGCAAGACGCTGAAGGAAATCCAACTGCCGGCGGGGGTCGTCGTCGGCGCCATCGTGCGCGACGGCAAGATGCTGTTCCCGCGCGGCACGACCACGGTCGAGGCCGGCGACCGGGTGATCCTGTTCTCGGCGCCGGAATCCATCCGCAAGGTCGAAAACATGTTCGCCGTGCAACTGGAATATTTCTAAGCAGTGAGCGATTCGCGCCCTTTGCCGCCGTTGCCCCTGCCCAGGGCCGTCGTCTTCGACTGGGACAACACCCTGGTCGATACCTGGCCGATCATCCACGATGCTCTGAACCATACCTTCCGGGCCTGGGGCCTGCGCGAATGGACGCTCGCGGAGACCCATGCCAAGGTCCGCAAATCCCTGCGCGACAGCTTTCCCGGCCTGTTCGGCGACGACTGGGAAAAAGCCGGCGACGTGTTCTACGATCGCTATGGCGCGATCCATGCGGAAAAGCTGCAACCGGCGGCGGGGGCGGCGGCGCTTCTCCAGAATTTGGCGGACGCCGGCGTGTACCTTTGCGTCGTGTCCAACAAGAAGGGGTCTTTCCTGCGCAAGGAGGCCCAGGCACTCGGCTGGACCGGCCATTTCGGCGCCCTGGTCGGGGCCATGGACGCGCCGCGCGATAAGCCGGCCCGCGATCCCATCGACATGGCGCTGCATCCCGGCGGCGTGACGGCCGGGGAGGGCGTGTGGTTCGTCGGCGACGCCGATGTCGACATGGAATGCGCCCATGGGGCGGGCTGTTATCCGGTGCTGATCCGCCCCCAGGCGCCCGGACTAGATGAATTCATCGACTTTCCTCCGGCCCTGCATTTCACCGATTGCGATAGTCTTTGCAAGTTCACTCAGACACTGTAAGCTTTTGTACAAGGCTGGTTAGCCGTGTAGAAACAAAAGAGAAAACAACAACAGGGAGCCCGGAACAAAGTCGGACGCGGCGATACGGCCAGCGCGCAAAAGCGAGGTGCGGCCGCAAAAAGACTTTGGGGTGGGGAGTGATGTCGTCAGAAAAATCACAAAACGTGCAGGACGTTTTTCTTAACCACATCAGGAAGAACAAAACTGCGGTCACGGTGTTTCTGGTCAACGGAGTCAAATTGCAGGGCATCGTCACCTGGTTTGATAATTTTTCCGTTCTCCTGCGCCGGGATGGGCATACGCAGTTGGTGTATAAACACGCCATCTCGACGGTCATGCCGTCCGTTCCCGTTCAATTGTTCGAACCGGATGCGGCTGAGTCCGTCGAGGGTTGAGCGAACAAACGCCAGGTGATGTCACGTCCGCCGCCAAGGCGGTGGGCGCCGGTGCCTGCGCCGTCATCCATCCGAACATGTCCGCGGCCGGCGGGGCCGACGCCCGTAGCGCACGCGCCAGCCTGGACGAGGCCGTGGCGCTCGCCGGGGCCATCGACCTGGACGTCGTCCATGCCGAAACGTTCGAGTTGTCCCGGCCCCGGCCCTCGACCCTACTGGGCAAGGGCACGGTGGAGCGCATCGGCGAGACCCTGCATGCCTTGCCGGACTGCGAACTGGTTGTCGTCAACGCCAACCTGACGCCGGTTCAGCAGCGCAACCTGGAAACCGCCTGGGAAGCGAAGGTCATTGACCGCACGGGCCTGATTCTGGAAATCTTCGGCGCCCGGGCGCGGACCAAGGAAGGCCGCCTGCAGGTCGATCTGGCCGCCCTCAGCTATCAATTGGGTCGTCTGGTCCGCAGTTGGACCCACCTGGAACGCCAACGCGGCGGGGCGGGGTTCATGGGCGGCCCCGGCGAGCGGCAGATCGAACTCGACCGGCGCATGATCCGCCAGCGCATCGCGCGGCTGAAGCGCGAATTGGCCGAGGTCAAGCGCACGCGCTCCCTGCAACGCCGCGCGCGCCAGCGCGTACCCTATCCGGTGGTCGCGTTGGTCGGCTACACCAACGCCGGCAAGTCGACCCTGTTCAACCGCCTGACCGGGGCCGACGTGGTCGCCCGCGACCAGTTGTTCGCGACCCTCGACCCGACCATGCGCAAACTCGACCTGCCGGAAGGCGGACCGGTCATCCTGTCCGACACAGTGGGCTTCATTTCCGACCTGCCGCACCAATTGGTCAACGCCTTCCACGCCACCCTGGAAGAGGTCGTGGAGGCCGACATGATCCTGCACGTGCGCGACATCGCCGACCCGGACACGGAGATTCAGCGCCGCGACGTGCTGGAGGTTCTGGGCGGCCTGGGATTCGGCGACGACTCGGCGACGCCGATCACCGAGGCCCTCAACAAGATCGACCTACTGCCGCCGGAGACCCTCAGCGCCCTGGAGGAACGCATCGCGCGCCAGGATAACAACCCGCCGGTCGCCATTTCCGCCGTGACCGGGCAGGGGTTGGATACCCTGATCCAGCGCATCCAGAACGTTCTTGGCGACAAGTTGGGCGAGATGGAATTGGATCTGGGCTTCGACGAAGGAGCGACCCTGGCCTGGATCTACGAGCACGGAGAGGTTCTGGACCGGACCGACGGCGAAGCCGGCATCCACCTGCGCGTCCGCATGGACCCGCGCAGCCAGTCACAGCTTCTCACCCGTATCGACAGCGCCCGCCAGAGCCGTTTACACTAACCCGCGAGGGGTTCAGGGGCGATTCCCTACACCGGTTGGTAACCATTTGCCGCTAAACCGGGTTCATCGCATTCCGGCGACAGCAGATATCCGGCACGAACGGACGGGCACCCATGGCGACAAACCGCAGCCAGAACAAATGGCGTTCCAAGAACAAGCTGGTCAAGCGCCAGTTGAACGTCATGGCGAAAAGCCATGTTCACGACCATCTGCAGCGTCTGGCCGACGATTTCCGTCTGCGCGGCAAGGGTGAGGCCGTGTCCTTTGCGACCTTCATCACCCGGGCCCTGATGCAGCGCGCCGATTACAGCGACGATGTGGCGCAAATGCTGGAAGACCTCGCCGAAGCCTTCCACCGCGACCGCGACATCCACTCCAACTGACCCGTCCTTCAAGGCGGCGTCCGGATTTCCAGCCCGTGTCCAATGCCTTAGACATCGATCCCGACCGCGTCGCCGCCATTCTGCGCGAAACGGCAGAGACGAAAATTTTGCCGCGCTTCCGCACCCTGGCCAGCCACGAGATTTCGGAAAAGAACCCAGGCGACCTGGTGACCGTCGCCGACCGGGCGTCGGAAGCCTTTCTGACCCGCTGTCTCGCGGACCTGATTCCGGGCGCTCTGATCGTCGGCGAAGAAGCCCATGAAGTGAACCCGGAGGCCCTCGGCGAGATCAACGACGCCCCCTGGGCCTGGATCATCGACCCCCTGGACGGCACCCATAATTTCGCCCACGGCACGCCGCGCTTCGCGATGATTCTGGCCCTCGCCCGGCGCGGCGAGACGGCCAGGGGCTGGATTCTCGATCCCGTGGGCGATCACCTGGCCTTTGCCGAAGTAGGAGCCGGCGCCGCCATCGACGGCACGCCCCTGCGCCTGGGCGCTGCCGGCCCGGTCGCCGCCATGACCGGCTCCCTCGGCAACAAGTTCGCCGACCGTCTGCGCGCCCGCGCCGGAACACCCGGCAGCCCGCCGATCCCCAAGGCCTTCCTGCACTATCGCTGCGTCGGTCTGGAATACATGGACCTGGCGCGGGGCAAGCTCGATTTCGCACGCTACGCCGGAAAGCTGATGCCCTGGGACCATGCGGCGGGGGTGTTGCTGCACGGCGAGGCCGGGGGACAGGCGGCCATGACCGGCGACGGTCGGGCCTATGCCCCCGGCATGGCGCGCCCCGGCGACGCGCTGCTGCTGGCCCCTGACATGCCGGCCTGGACGGACCTCAACACCCTAATGTCCTGAGACATATCGCACCTTGCCCCCGCGCGCCCGGGACGCTACCAAACGGGTCAGCGTTAACATCTGAAACGACTTCAAAGGAGGCGACATGGCACGCTGCGCATTCATCGGCCTGGGCGTCATGGGCTATCCCATGGCCGGGCATCTGGCGAAAAACGGCCATCAGGTCACCGTCTACAACCGGACCACGGCCAAGGCCGAGAAATGGGCGGCCGATCACGGCGGCGCGTTCGGCAAGACCCCGGCGGAAGCCGCCAAGGGCGCCGAGTTCGTATTCTCCTGCGTCGGCAACGACGACGACCTGCGCGCCGTCACGTTTGGCGACGACGGCATGCTGGCGGGCATGGAGGCCGGCACGGTTCTGGTCGATCACACCACGGCGTCCGCCGCCGTCGCCCGCGAAATCGCGGCCAAGGCCACGGAAATGGGCATCGCCTTCATCGACGGCCCCGTGTCGGGCGGCCAGGCGGGGGCCGAGAACGGCGTCCTGACCGTCATGTGCGGCGGCGGGGAGGGGGATTTCGCCTGCGCCGAGCCGGTGATCCAGGCCTACGCCCGCGCGGTCACCCTGCTGGGTCCCGTGGGCTCGGGCCAGCTGTGCAAGATGGTCAACCAGATCTGCATCGCCGGGCTGCTCCAGGGCCTATCCGAAGGGCTCGACTTCGGCATGCGCGCCGGGCTCGACGTCAAGCAGGTGTTGGACGTGATTTCCAAGGGGGCCGCGCAAAGCTGGCAGATGGAAAACCGCGGCAAGACCATGGCCGACGACCAGTTCGAGTTCGGCTTCGCCGTCGACTGGATGCGCAAGGATCTTGGGATTTGTTTTGCCGAGGCCGAAACCAACGGCGCCGAGCTGGCGGTCACCAGAATCGTCGACGGCTACTACAAGGAAGTCCAGGACATGGGCGGGGCGCGCTGGGACACCTCGTCGCTGATCCGCAGGCTGCGCCGCAAATAGGGCGGCGGCGTTCGGGAAGGCGGCGGCCATGACCTACGACGCGTTCAACGCCTTCTGCGCCTCGCTTCCGGCTACCACCCACGTCGTGCAATGGGGCGGGGCGGACGTGTGGAAGGTCGGCGGCAAGGTGTTCGCCATCGGCGGCTGGAATGCCGGTCACCTCGCGGGAATCACCTTCAAGGTCTCGGAATTCGCCTACCACGTCCTGCGCGACATGCCGGGCCTGCGCCCGGCCCCCTATCTGGCGTCGCGCGGCATGAAATGGATCCAGCAGTACGGCGCGCCGGGATTGAACGACGCCGCCCTCAAGGACCACCTCGCGGAATCGCACCGCCTCGTCTCCTTGGGTCTGACCAAGAAGCTGCAACGGGAACTGGGGCTGAATCAGGATTGAGAACGCGCTATTAGCGCAAGCTGATCTGCATCTGCGGCGTGGCGCGGTAGATGTTGGGGATGCGGTAGACATAGACCTTGGTGTTCGGTCCGCGGGCGGGGAAATCCTTCACCTCGTCGGCGTTGTGGCTGACCACCTTGGTGTCGGTGATGACGCGCAATTCGCCCGACGTGTTCATCCCGGCCTGGACGATTTGGTCCTTCTGGCTTTTCGACAGGGACCGGCCCAGCATGTTCACGATGCGGGTTTCCTTGTTGTAGGCGATGCCGAAGATATGCTCGTTGCGGCGCAGGAAGGTGACCGACTTGGCCTTCAGCAAGTCGCCCTCGCGATGCCAGTGAATCTTGAAATAGCCCTGCTTGATGTAGCCGAAATCGGAGGCGTCGGGATCGCGCTCGATATCCGCCTTCAGCTTCTTGACCTCGTCGACTTCCTGGGCCCCCTGAACCTTGCCGTCCTTGAGGGCGCCATAAAGCCGCGTGTCGACCATGTAGCCGGAGAACGTGAGCTTGTAATAGCCGCGCCTGTCCAACTCGATCTCGGCGTCGAAACGCGCCGGCAGATAGCAGCCGGAGAGCGCGACCGCGGCGACGAGGAGGATCAGAAGGGGGCGGAGGAGGCGGCGCATGCGGAAATTCGGGCTCTCAATCGGTTTAAGTCCTTCAACCTTCTAGCCTATTCGGGCCTGCGGGTCAGCGGTTTTCGACTATTCGGCGGCCTTGTCATGCCGCTTCTCGGCCTGCCAGGCGGCTTCCATCTCGTCCAGGCTTGACGCCGCCGGGTCCCGGCCCTGGCCGCGCAGGCGCTTTTCCATGCGGCGGAAGCGGTCCTCGAACTTGTGGTTGCCCCGGCGCAACGCCGTTTCCGGGTCGATCTTAAGGTGGCGGGCCAGGTTGGCGACGGCGAACAGCAGGTCGCCCATTTCCTCCTCCAGGCGCGCCCGGGACGTTCCGCCACCCATTTCGGCGCGAAGCTCCGCCAACTCTTCCTCGATCTTGGCGATCACGGGGGCGGCCTCGGGCCAGTCGAAGCCAATGCGGGCGGCGCGTTTCTGAAGCTTTTCCGCGCGGGTCAGGGCGGGAAGGGGGATCGCCACGCCGTCCAGCGCGCTGGCGTCTTCCGCCGGCGTCTCGCCCTTTTCCGCCCGCTCCCGGGCCTTCAGGTCTTCCCAATGCACGGTCTGGGCCTCGGCCGTCGCGATGTCCGCGTCGCCGAACACGTGCGGGTGACGGCGGACCATCTTGTCGGCGATGGCGCGGGCCACGTCGTCGTAATCGAAATGGCCTGTTTCCTCGGCCATGCGGGCATGAAAGAACACCTGCAGCAGCAGGTCGCCCAACTCGTCCCGCAATCCCGCCATATCCCCGCGCTGGATGGCGTCGGCGACCTCGTAGGCTTCCTCGATGGTGTAGGGGGCGATGGTCGCAAACGTCTGCTCGACGTCCCAGGGACAGCCGCCGTCGGGATCGCGCAGCCTGGCCATGACGGCGCGCAGGCGGTCGGTCGGGTTGCCGCTGGTCAGGTCGTCGGACACGTCGAAGGTTCTCCCCAGGTCAGCCGTTCAACGATGCCGCGGCCCGGGCGATGGCCGCAACCGTTTGCGCCACGTCATCGTCGGTCAGCGCCAAACAGGGATAGAACTTGCTGGGTGACTTCAGAATGCCTTGCTCGCGCAGCACCGCGTTGAACCGTGCCGCCTTTTTTGCGTCGCTCCGGGTTACATCGCGGTAATTGTGCACGGGGCCCTCGGCATAGACGATGTCGAACAGCACCGGACAACCGGCGACGTGATGTGCCTGACCCGCCGCCCCCAGGTGTTCGTTGACGGCGTTGATGAGCGTTTCGCCGACCGCGTACAGGTGGTCGTACTGGCCCGGACGGCGCAGGATTTCCATGGTCTTGAGGCCGGCCACGGCGGCGACGGGATTGCCGCTCAGAGTGCCGATCTGCATCAGCGCCTTGTCCTTGCCGACCTTTCCGGCATCGAAATGGGCCATGATGTCGGCCTTGCCGGCGATCGCCGCCAGCGGGAAGCCGCCGCCGATGATCTTGCCCAGGGTGCAGACGTCGGGCGTCACGCCGTAGACCTCCTGCGCGCCGCCATAGGCCAGGCGGAACCCGGTCACGACCTCGTCGAAGATCAGTACCATGCCGTTACGGGTGCATTCCGCACGCAGGGCCTCGAGGAAACCGGGCAGGGGCGGGATGATCCGCTGCAGCGGCTCGACGATGACGGCGGCGATCTCGTGGCCCCGCTCGGCGATCAGCGAGCGGAAGAATTCGATGTCGTTGTAGGGCGCGACCAGCATGTCGTCGCGCACGGCGTCGGGAATGCCCGCCGAGTCCGGAACGGCGACGGGGTAATTCATCAGCCGGTCGGGCGCCAGGCTCATCTGGCCTTCCGCCGACATGCCGTGGTAGCCGCCCTCGAACTTGAGGATTTTGTCCCGCCCGGTATGCGCCCGGGCCAGGCGCATGGCGAACATATCGGCCTCGCTGCCGGTGCTGGTGAAGCGGACCTGTTCGGCGCAGACCATGGCGCGGCAGATTTCCTCCGCCAGCTCAATACCGTGGGCGTTGCTGGTGAAGAAGGTCGAGCCCTTGGCCACCTGGTCCTGCACGGCCTCGACGACCTCGGGATGGCAATGGCCCAGGATCATGGGGCCGGAGCCGATCAGGAAATCGATGTATTCGTTGCCGTCCTCGTCCCAGATATGGGCTCCCTTGCCCTCGCGGATCACTAAACTGGCGTCGAAATTGCCGAAACCGGCGCCGGGCAGTACGGCGCGGGCGCGTTCTACGAAATCTTGCTGGGTCATGGTCGGCGGTCTCGTTTTCTGGAGGAGGGGGAATATGGAAATGACGATGAATGGTAGGGAACCCTGACGGCTTCACACAAGGGCCATCCGGTCGCAGTATATTGGCCACCGCAAACGCAGAGGCCAAACATGATCGATCATATCTCCATCGCCGTCTCGGACCTTGCCGCCGGCGCGGCATTCTATCAAGCCGTTTTGGAGCCGCTCGGCCTGACGCGGCTGGTCGAGCGGCCGCATACGGTCGGCTTCGGCAAGCGCTATCCGGAATTCTGGCTCAATGCGCGGCCGGGCATGGCGGCGGCGGGCGCCGACACGGGCCTGCACGTCTGCCTGCGCGCCCGCACCCAGGAGGCGGTCACGGCGTTCCATGCGGCGGCGCTGGCGAACGGCGGCGCGGACGACGGCGCGCCCGGCATGCGCGACGCCTCCACGGCGCCGTACTTTGCGGCCTTCATCCGCGATCCCGACGGCAACAAGATCGAAGCGGCGACGTTTCTTCCGGCCGAGGCCGGATGAGGCGGCTATCCCGCGGAAAAACCCCGGGCGGACAACTGTTCCTCGGTCACCGGGATCTCGATCCCGTCGCTTTGCACGTTTCTGAGTTGCGCCAGCGCGGCCGACACCAGCGTGCCGGCGGCCGGCGTCGGCGACCGTCCCGCGCGCGTGATCAGGGACACCGTGCGATGGATAGGCGGCGTTAAACGAAAACCAGGGATGCCTTCCGACGCCATGGCCTGAGCCACCAGGCCCGGCACCGCCGCGATCCCCAGTCCGTCGCGCACCATGCGGACCAGCCCCCAAACCGACGACACCTCGTAGGACAGCCCACTGACCGCGAGTTGACCCGCCGCGTGCTCCTTGAGAATGCCCCGGATGCCGCTTTCGCCGGACATGCCCACGGCCGGATGATCGTTGAACACGTCCCAGGCGAGGGGGCCTTCGTGCCTTGCCAGCGGATGCGCCGGCGGACAAACCAGGTGGAAGGCGTCGCGCATCACCGGCGTGGCGTCGAAATCCGCATCGGGCAGGGCCAGGGTCGTGAACGCCATGTCCATGTCGCCGGCACGGACACGCTCGACCGCCTCCGCGGTCAGGACCTCGATGATCCGCACACGGATTCCTGGATATCGGGCGGCCATCTCCTTGATCGCCGGGATCAGCACCGAGGTGATCATCGTCGCCGTCGCACCGACCACGACCAGACCCTGTTGGCGGTCGACATGGGCCCGCAGATCGTCCATGCCGCGCTCCAGGTCCTCGGTGAAGCGGCGGGCGACGGTGGCGAACTGCCGGCCGTGGGCGGTCGGCTCGACATGCCGGGTCGTGCGGTCGAACAACCGAAGCCCGAGTTCCAATTCCAGGTTCTTGACGGAATTCGTCAGCGCCGACTGCGTCATGTTGAGCACGGCCGCCGCCTTGGTGAAGCTGGCCTGTTCCATGACGGCGAGAAAGGCGCGCAGTTGGCGGAGGGTAATGTTGCTATTCATATCTTAAATATATTAATCAATTAAAAAAATAAAATAGACAAATAACTGATCCGACTTGATGGTGTTTCCGCCAACAACCTGCGGGAGCGACCATGCCTGACCATGCCCTCAAAGACGTATTCGACACGGCCGATACGGCGCCTGACCTGACGCCACCTGCCATGACACCTGAGCCGATTGGCGGCCCCGGCGCCTGGCGTGGCCCGGACATGGCGGCATCCGACGCCTGGATCGAACACCTGAGCACGCACGAGATCGCCGAAATCGACGCCGCGATCCGTGCTCATCAGGCCAACAACCTCGGCATGGCGGATATCCGGCCCGAAACCTTTGACCTCCCGACGCTGGGCCCTCGGCTGAAGAAGATGCGCGACGAGGTCGTCAACGGACGCGGTTTCGTGCTGCTGCGCGGGTTTCCGGTCGACCGCTACAGCGTCACGGAATCGGCCGTCGGCTATCTGGGGCTGGGGTCCTACATCGGCGGTTTCCGTCCCAGCAACGCCAAGGGGCACCTGTTGGGTCATGTGCGCGACATTGGCCTGAACATCAAGGACCCGACCACGCGATACTATCAGACCAACCGCGGCCTCGAATTCCATACGGACAGCGTCGACATCGTCGGACTGCTCTGCCTGAAAACGGCGAAATCCGGCGGCGCCAGCCGTATCGTCAGCTCCGTGACCCTGCACGATGTCATCCGCGAACGGCGGCCCGACCTGTGGCGCGCCCTGTTCAATGCCTTTCCCACCGACCGCCGCGGCGAAATCCCGCCGGGGATGAAGCCCTGGTTCGATGTCCCGGTGTTCAATTGGCACGACGGTCATCTGACGACGATGTACGTCGGGCAGTACATCCGCTCGGCCCAGGAGCTGTTTCCGGAAGCGCGCCGCCTGACGGCCCTCGAGACCGAGGCCATGGACTACCTGGATGCGCTCTGCAACGACCCGGAATTCTACCTCTCCATGGATTTCCTGCCGGGCGACATCCAGCTGCTGCACAACCACCAGATCCTGCATTCGCGGACCGACTACGAGGATTGGCCGGAGCTTGAAAACCGGCGGCATCTCCTGCGCCTGTGGCTGGCGCCCGATAACGGCCGACCGTTACCGCCGGTGTTCGAGCCGCGCTACGGTCCTCTGACGCCCGGCGACCGGGGAGGGATCTTCACCGAAAGCACGAAACTGACGTTTTCCCTGTCCCCGACCTGACGCAAGGGCGGCGCGGCCTTTCGGTAAACAGGGAGGAGCGCGTTCGGGGGAGTGTCGTCAAATTTTTGACAGGTCGGGCAGGGGCAGGGTCTCGATTTGCGGCCGGGCCAACAGGTATCCCTGAAAGTAATCCGCGCCAAGGTCCCGCAGCACGCGCAGATCCTCGGTGGTTTCCACACCTTCCGCGATCACCAGGATGTTTAAGGCTTTGGCCGTCCTGATCGCGCCTTCGGTGATCGTTCGCTTGACCACATCGTCCGCAACTCCCTGGCAGAGCTCCATATCCAGCTTCAACACCTGCGGCTTGAATTTCGTCAACAGGTTCAAGCCCGCGTATCCGGCCCCGAAATCGTCGATGGCGGTTATGAAGCCGCGCTCCCGGTAGGCGTTGAAAATGCCGAGCAGGTGCGCCGGGTCCTTGATCGGTTCCGCTTCCGTGACCTCGAAAATGATCTGGTCGATGGGAAAATTGAATTCGTCGGCGGCTTCCATCGTGGCGCGGATGCATGTTTCCGGGCGGTACACCGCGTTCGGCATGAAATTGATGCTCAGCTTGCAGTCCAAATTCAACTGCGACGCCAATTGCACCGCCTTTACCCGGCAGGTTTGGTCAAACGCGTAGCGATTGGCTTCCGTCACCTTTGAAAGCACCTGGCCGGCACCTTCACCGCCTTTTCCGCGAACAAGCGCCTCATAGGCGAAAGGGACGCTGCGATCCAAATCGACGATCGGCTGGAACGCCATCGTGATCTCGAAATCAAGGGGATTGCTTTCCAGGCACTGCTTGCAGCCCAGTTGCCTGAATTCGTGTTCGGTTTCTTTTGCCATCAGCAATCCATACCGGAGGTGGTTGAACCAAGGATCCAAGCTGGCGGTCGAACTGGCGACACCAACGCAACGCGTTTTACCATCCAACGGCAATATAGCCAGTTTCGGTTTCTCATCGAACCATTCGAAATCATTGCGGATCGAAAATTCACCCCCGAAAATCGAATAACCGGGGAGTGGTATCCAACCGTCACATCATTGTCGCCACATCCAATTATCGCATAATGTATATTATGGAAAATATTAGATGTATATTTTTATTCAGTAAGTTAGATTCATCGTTGAATCCACTGTTGAACCTGAACGCCATCGCCGATCAGGCCTCCGGCACGTCCAGTTCCATGCCGTCGTAGGCTACCTCCACCCCCTCGGGCACATAGGCCGTGAGCGCGTCGTAGTCGATGCGCGGGCTCATATGAGTGATGACCATGCGCTGGGGCTGGATGCGCGCGCGCAGCTCGAGCGCGGCGTCGACATGCAGATGCGTGGGATGCGGATGCCAGGCGAACACGCCGACGATCCAAGTATGCACCCCCTGTAGCGCCGCCACGCCGGCGTCGGTCATGCGCACGAGGTCCGTGGTATAGGCCAGCGGCCCGAAGCGCAGCCCATGGGTGGTCGAGAAGCCATGGTCCTGCTCGAACGCCACGCCGTCGATGCCGGCGGCGGTGAACGGCGCGCCTGCCGCATAGACGTTGGCCGTCAGCGTCGGCTTGTAATAGACCTCCGATCCTTCGCGCAGCGGCGCCAGGACATAGGCGAAGCGTTCCCGGACCGCCGCCAAGGTCTCGGCGTCGGTCCACATGGGAATGGCGGCGCCCATGGCGCGGTTGATGCTGCGGATGTCGTCGATGCCGTGGATATGGTCGGCATGGCCATGGGTCAGGACGACGCCGTCCAGGTGCCGCACGCCCGCGCGCAGCATCTGTTCGCGGAAATCGGGCGCCGTGTCGATCAGCAGGCGCTTGCCGGCCTGCTCAATCAGGATCGACGGCCGCGTGCGGCGGTTCTTCGGGTTTTCCGGGTCGCAGTCGCCCCATCCGGCCTCGATCGATGGAACGCCGCTGGACGCGCCCGAGCCCAGGATCGTGACCTTCATGACGGGCCCTACCCCTCGCCCCGCACCGCGGCCGCGGCCTTGGTGAACAGGGTGAAGAAGTTGTCGGTCGTGTGGATGGCCAGGTCGTCCGGGGAAATCCCCTTGAGTTCCGCCACCCTGGCGGCGGTCAGGGCGGTAAAGGCAGGCTCGTTGCGCTTGCCGCGCTGGGGCACCGGGGCCAGGAAAGGCGAGTCGGTTTCGACCAGCAGGCGGTCGAGCGGCACGTCCTTGACCGTGTCGCGCAAAGCGTCGGCGGTCTTGAAGGTGACGATCCCGGAAATGGAGATATAGAGCCCCATCTCGACGGCCTTTTCCGCCACCTCGGGCCCCGCCGAAAAGCAGTGGATCAAGCCGGGAAACGGCCCGCCGGCGCGGTATTCCGCGTCCATCACGCGAAGGGTGTCGTCGTCGGCGTCGCGGGTATGGACAATGAGCGGCAGGCCGGTCAGGCGGGCCGCATTGATATGCGCGCGGAACTGGGTTTCCTGGATGTCGCGGGGGCTGTGCTCGTAATAGAAATCCAGGCCCGTTTCGCCGATGCCGACGACCTTGGGGTGCTGCGCCAACTCGGCCAGTTCCTTGGCGCTGGTCACCTTTTCCGTCGCCGCCTGGTGCGGGTGGATGCCGACGGTGCAGAAGATGTTGGGGAACCGTTCGGCCACGGCCTTGACCTGATCGAACTTGGAGAGGTGCGTCGAGATCGTCACCATATAGGCGACCCCGGCCGCCCCCGCCCGCGCCACCACGGCGTCCAGTTCATCCCCGAAATCCGGGAAATCCAGATGGCAATGGCTGTCGACCAGAAAGGGTTGCCGGGCGCCGTCCATGGCTTCAGGCCGCCCCCTGGGTCTCGTCGTCCTGAAAACGGGGGAACACCCCTTCCGGCTTGGGCAGGGCCGTGCCGGAGGCCAACGCCACACCAGGCGCCAACTGATCCAGCGCGCGGGCGTCCGCCGCCACGGCCAATTGGTCCAGCAGCTTGGCCGAGGTGTCGGGCATGAACGGCTGGGTCAAGATCGCCAGCCGCCGGATGGTTTCGGCCAGCACGTACAGCACGGTGGCCATTCTATCGGGGTCTTCCTTGCGCAGCTTCCAGGGCGCCTGATGGTCGACATAGGCGTTGGCGGCGCGGATCACGGTCCAGATGGCCTCCAGCGCCTCGTGGAACGCCTGTCGGTCCAAGGCCCCCCGCACCACGTCCAGCAGCGCCGCCGCGGGATCGAGCAGGGCCTTGTCGTCGTCCGTGAAGTCGCCCGGCGTCGGCACCGTGCCGCCGCAGTTCTTGGCGACCATGGACAGCACGCGCTGCGCCAGGTTGCCGTAATCGTTGGCCAGCTCGCCGTTCATACGGTTGACCATGGCGGAATGGGAGAAATCGCCGTCGTTGCCGAACGGAACCTCACGCAGCAGGAAATAGCGCACCTGGTCGAGGCCGTATTTTCCAACCAGATCAATGGGATCGATGACGTTCCCGACAGACTTGGAAATCTTCTGGCCCTCGTTGGTCCACCAGCCGTGGGCGAACACGCGTTTCGGCGGCTCCAGCCCGGCGGCCATCAGGAAGGCTGGCCAGTAGACCGCGTGAAAGCGCAGGATGTCCTTGCCGACCATGTGCAGATCGCAGGGCCAATAGGTGGCGAATTCCCCCTGCTCGTCCGGATAGCCCAGGGCCGAGATGTAGTTGGTCAGGGCGTCGAGCCAGACATAGAAGATGTGCGCCTCGTCGCCGGGCACCGGCACGCCCCAGTTGAAGGTGGTGCGCGACACGGACAGGTCCTGCAGGCCGCCCTTGACGAAACTGGTGACCTCGTTGCGCCGGCTCGGCGGGGCGATGAAATCCGGATTGGCGTCGTAGAACGCCAGCAGGCGGTCCTCCCAGGCGGACAGGCGGAAGAAATAGCTGGGCTCCTCCACCCATTCGACCTCGGCGCCCGAGGGGGCGATGCGCGTACCGTCGGGCCGCTTGGTCAGCTCGCCCTCGCCGTAGAACGCCTCATCGCGCACGGCGTACCAGCCGGAATAGCTGCCAAGGTAGATTTCCCCGGCGTCGATCATGCGCTGCCAGATCGCCTGACAGGCCTTGATGTGGCGGGGTTCCGTGGTGCGGATGAAGTCGTCGTGGCTGAAATTCATGAAATCGGCCAGGGTGCGGAAGTTCTGCGACACCCGGTCGGCGAAGGTCTGCGGATCGATGCCCTTGGCCTGGGCCGATTTCTCGACCTTCTGGCCGTGTTCGTCCGTGCCGGTCAGGAACTTCACATCGTAGCCGTCCAGGCGCTTGAACCGCGCCAGCACGTCACAGGCCAGCGTGGTGTACGCATGGCCGATGTGCGGCGCGTCGTTCACGTAATAAATGGGCGTGGTCAGATAGTAGGGCGTGGCCGGCATGTATGGATCCAATGGCACAGGGTCAACGGGTGGCGCGTCGTCCGCGTTATCGCCGGACCGCCGCTTCGGCGGTGATGAACGCGTTGAGAACCACCTGCTTGCGGTCCAGGTTGGCGGCGGTCGTCGCGGCAAGCAGGCGCGACACCTTTTCCCATACCTCCAGCCAACGATCAAGGCCGGCCATGGCGTTGAGCCTGGCCACGGCCTGGGCATCGATGATGCCCGGCAGCGGCCCGCCGCCGCCGGCGATGATCAGGCGTTCCAACCACCAGCGCAGCGTCTTGGCGAAAGCCGCGAACTCGGCCTCTTTCCCCGCCCCGCCCAGGCGCCCGGCGAAATCGTGCAGATCCTTGGCCGGAATGCCGTCCGGCAGGCGCGCAAGCAGGCTTGAGACCTCGTCCAGCATGGCCAGCCCCCCCTGTTCCGCCAAGTCGAGGGCATAGCCGATACTGCCTTCGGCAACCTCGGCCAGGCGCGCGGCCTCGGCCGCCCCCAGATCGGGGCAGCGCCGGGCGATCAGGGCCGCCACGGCATCCGCCGGCGGCGGCCGCAGGGTCAGGCGCCGGCAGCGCGAGCGGATGGTCGGCAGCAGGCTGCCCGGATTGTGCGACACCAGAATAACCAAGGCCTGCGGCGGTGGTTCTTCAAGTACTTTCAGAAGCGCGTTGGCGGCGTTGCGGTTCATGTCGTCGGCGCTGTCGATGACGACCACGCGCCACGCCCCCTCGCCCGCCGTCAGGCTGAGAAAGCTTTTCACGGCGCGGATCGCATCAACCGGGATCTGGCCCTTGCGGCGGCCGGTTTTCTCGTCGACCGCACATTCGATCACCATCAAGTCGGCATGGCTGCCGGCCAGCGTGCGGTGAAACACGGGATGGGCGGGGTCCAGGTAAAGCCCCTGCCCCTCTCCCCCGGCCCCGGCGGGGGCAGGTGCCGGTTCCGGCGGGGCATCGCCGAACAGACCCGGGCCGTCGCTCGTGGGGGCGGCCTTGGCCAGAACCGCGCCATGGCTCAGGACATAACGCGCGAAACGGTGCGCCAGGGTCGCCTTGCCGATGCCCTTGGGCCCGGTGATCAGCCAGGCATGGGCCAGACGTCCGGCCTCAAGCGCCGTGCGCAGGCTTTCCTCGGCCTCCAAATGCCCGATCAGGTCCGGATTGGCGCGGGGGTCCAGGGCTAGGGCGTCGTCATCGCTGCTCACCGGCCTGCTTCCTTCAGGTCGGCGCCCAGGCGGTGCGACACGGCGGCGCAGATTTCCCGCTGCACGTCATCGACGGACCCGGTGGCGTCGATCACGGCGCAACGCCCGGGTTCGGTCTCGGCGATGGCCAGGAAGGTGTCGCGGATGCGGGTGTGGAAGCCCAGATCCATGCGTTCATACCGGTCCTCGGCCCCGGCGCGGCCGAAGGCGCGGGCCAGCCCTTCCTCCACCGGGATGTCCAGGATCAGGGTCAAATCCGGCTGGAAGTCGCCCAGGATGTCTTCCTTGAGAGCCTGGATGCGTTGCAGCCCCAGGCCGTGCCCGCCGCCCTGATAGGCCAGCGTGGAATCGGTGAAGCGGTCGCACAGCACCCAGGCGCCGCTTTCCAGCGCCGGCAGGATCGATTTCTCGACATGATCGACACGGGCCGCGAAATGCAACAACACCTCGGCCACGGGCGGCCAGCGATCGACCGTGCCGCGGACCAGAAGATCGCGGATGTCCTCGGCCCCCGGTGTGCCGCCCGGCTCCCGCGTGGTCAGAACCTCGATACCCGCGTCCTCAAGCACCTTGGCCAATAGGCCGAGCTGGGTCGATTTGCCGCCCCCCTCGCCGCCTTCGAATGTAATGAACTTGCCCGTCGTCACCGGCCGGCACCCCGAAAATCCTGGTTGTCGCGCGTTCCGTGCATGTCCGCCGTCAGCCGCCGCGTCCCTGATCGGGCGGCGCTAACCGGAAACACCCAGAATGATAGACCGGAGAGCACTCATCACCCTACCGAAAAGGCCCAGGCGTTCGGCGGCGTCACCGGCCACCAGCGGCATCCGGATGGCCTCGCGCTCGGGAAAGGTCAGGGTCAGGGTGCCGAGCTTGTCGCCCGCCTGCACGGGTGCCGGCACCGGTGTCTGGTAGTCGATGGTCACCTTCATGCCCGCCCGTTCCTTGCGCGGCAGGGTCAGCAGCATCTCGTCAGTGACGATCAGCGGCACCTGCGCCTTATTGCCGAGCCAGATATCGACCTTGGCGACTTCCTCGCCGGCCTTGAACAGGGCGTAGTTCTTGAACTCGCGGAATCCCCATTCGAGAAGGCGTTGCGGCTCCTCGCGCCGGGCGCGCTTGCTGGTCAGGCCGTTGACGACCAGGATCAGCCGCCGGTCGAGGCGCTCCGCCGAGGCGGTCAACCCGTATCCGGCGTTTTCCGTATGCCCCGTTTTCAGGCCATCGACACCGATACCCTTGCCCAGCAGTTCATTACGGTTGTGCTGGGTGTGGTTGTTGTAGGTGAACTTGCGCTCCGAGTAATAATGGTAGAACGCGGGAAAATCATTGATCGTCCGCTTGGCCAGGGTCGCCAGATCGCGCGCCGTCATGCGGTGTTCCGGATGGGGCCAGCCCGACGCGTTGCGGAAGGTGCTGTTCTTGAGCCCGATTTCGCGGGCCTTTTCGGTCATCATTTCGGCGAAGGCATCCTCGCTGCCGGCCAGAGCCTCGGCGACGACGACGCAGGCGTCGTTGCCCGACTGCACGATGATGCCCTGCAGCAGATCCTCGACACGAACCCGCTGCCCCGGTTCGAGAAACATGGTCGACCCGCCCGAGGCCCAGTTGCCCTTGCGCCAGGCGTTCTCGCTGACCACGAATTCCTCGTCAAGGGACAGGCTGCCCTCCTTCAGGCGCTCGAACACCATGTAGATCGTCATCAGCTTGCTCATGGATGCCGGCGGCATCAGCGCGTCCGCGTCCTTTTCAAACAGCACGGCGCCGGTCTGGCTGTCGATCAGGATGGCCTCGCGGGCCGCGGTGTCCATGGCCGCCGCCGGCGGGACGCCGGCCAACGCGGCGGCGATCAGCACGGCGCCCGCCGCGAGACGGCGCAGATGCGGGACGGAATGGGATACGGAATTCAATGTCGTCATCACGCTTCGCGCCCGCTGCTTAAGGCGCGTCCTTCTGGTTCCTTGCAACGCCCGGGACCGGGCGCCTGGGGTAATCGTAGGGCCGACCACGCCATGGAAATGGGGCGGAAATGGGGTCAGGACCCCGCCCCCTTGCCGTCGACGATGATCCGCGCCCCTGGATAACCGATGGCCTGGAGTTGCTCAAGGGCCCGGTCGGCGTCCTCGACCGTGGCCAGAGGACCGACCCGCACGCGGTAGAAATCCTTGTTGTCGATCAGGACATGGGAAATCGTCGCCGACGACACCCGGCTGACCATGATCTGGGTCCGCATGGCGTTCTGGTAATTGGTGAAGGCCCCGGCCTGAACGAAGATGTTGGTCGGCCCCACGGCGACGGTGGTGACTTCCGGTTCCGGCAGTGTGCCGGGACGGATTTCATCCGCAGCGGCGACCTGACTGGCCGGGACCGGCGCAGGCGGCGGGCTGGACGGCTGTGGTGCGGCCTGGGCGCCTGGCGGCGGCGGCAGCGATTCGGCGCTGACCGAGGCCTTCGGCAACTTGTCGACCTGAATGGGGCTGCCGTGTTCGGCGATGGAATCCTGACCGAGAATCTGCGCCTTCAAGGCCTGTGATCGTTCGGCCAAAATCTGCACCCGGACCCGCGCCGTGCCCTGGTCCTTGAACCCCAGCAATTGCGCGCCGCGGCGGGAGACGTCGATGATGCGGCCCTTGGCGAAGGGCCCCCGGTCGTTGACCCGAAGCACGATGGAACGCCCGTTTTCCAGGTTGACGACCCGCACGAAGGACGGCAGCGGCAGCGTGCGGTGCGCCGCCGTCAGGTCGTTCATATCGTAGGTCTCGCCGTTGGCCGTGTCCTTGCCATGAAAATCGCTGCCGTACCAGGAGGCGATCCCGGTCTCGTCGTAGTCCCATTCCTCGGCCGGATAATACCAAGTGCCGGAAATCTGGTAGGGGTTGCCGATCTTGTAGTTCCCCGTGGTTCCCGCCGCCCCCTGAAGGCGCTTGGTGCCGGAAATCAGGAACTGAGTTTCGGCGCAACCGCTGACCAGCATGACCAATCCCAACAAGATCAGCCAGTTAACCTTAATACGCCCAGCCATGGCGCCGCCCCCTGAATACGAAAATGTAGTAGAAAATATAAAGAAACCAGCCTTTATCTAGTGTAGTCGAGTCTGGTCCGCCCGGCAACCGTGGGCGCTATCCGCCGTTGCCGCGCAAATGATCGAGCAGGCGGGAATCCGGATAACCGTCCGGCGCCAGCCCTTCCCGCCCTTGATAATCCTTGATGGCGCGCCGCGTCTTGGCCCCGGCGATGCCGTCCTGGCCCCCGGCGTCGAACCCCTTTTCCGCCAACAAGCGCTGAATTTCACGCATGTCGGACCTAGACAAGGCCTTGTCATTACTTGGTTTTTTGGCAACGAGGGGGCCCTTTTCGACCAGACGGTCGGCGAGATGCCCGACCGCCAGGGCATAGAGGATCGAGCGGTTCCACACGAGAATGGTTTCGTAATTGCCGTAGACCAGGAAGGCCGGGCCATCCGCCCCCGCGGGCAGGATCAGAGCCGCGTCGATGTCCGCCGCCGGCAGGTCACGGCCATCGGCACGGCGCACGCCTTTCGCCTGCCATTCCTTTAATTTCAACTTCTTATCAAGGCCGCTTAAAGCAAAATCAAATCCTTTTGGCAGACGCACCTCGCGCCCCCAGGTTTCGTCCTTGCGCCAACCGGACTTGGACAGAAAATGCGCCGACGAGGCGAACACGTCCGGCAGGGATCGCCACAAATCACGGCGCCCGTCGCCGTCGAAGTCGATCGCATAGGCGCGGTAGGTCGAAGGAATGAACTGGGTGTTGCCCATGGCCCCGGCCCAGGACGCCTTCACGTCTGCCGGGATATCGCCGCGGTCGATGATCTCCAGCGCCGCCAGAAGCTGTTCGGAAAAGAACTTGGAACGCCGGGGATCGAACGCCAGGGTCGCCAGGGAGCCGATCAGCGGAAAGGTGCCCGTGTAGTCGCCGAAATTGCTTTCCAGGCCCCAGAAGGCGACCAGGAACCGGGGCGGCACGCCGTATTTCGCCTCGACCTTGTTCAGCAGCGCGGCATGGGTCTTCAGCAGTTCGCGGCCACGGGCGATTCGTTTGTCGGAAATCGTCTTTTCGTAATACTGCCAGAAGGTCATCGTGAATTCGGGCTGGCGGCGGTCCAGCTCGATGACCCGGGTGATGTAGGACGCCCCCGCCAGGGCCCGGTCCAGCGTCGCGGCGGAAATACCCCGCGCGGCGGCGGTTACCTTGAAGGAATCGAGCCAAGCCTGGAATTCGGCGGGGCTCGGCGGGGTTACAGGGTCAACCGAGGCGGAAGCCGGCCGGATGCCCAGTGCCCCGAGCCAAAGGGTGCACAACACCGGCGCCGCGAGCCATAGTGAACGTCTCTGCATGATCCTCGATACCTTGCCCGGCCGACGGCGGTTGCCTCGCCAGAGCCACTGAGGCCTTGTGCCATAGGGATTTCACCGCCGCAAGACCCGGCACACGCCCCGGAGCGCCCCGGGGACGGTTTCGCTCAGGGGGCGGGGTACAGGTTGTCGCTGCGGTCCAGAACATAGGCGACGGCCATGCCCAGGAATTCATGCACGGCGGCGTCCAGCATGGATTGCCCCCCCAGGTTTTCCAGGCTCAGCGTCCAGCCCCTGGCCGGCAGCGTGATGTAATCGACGGGATAGGGAATGACCGGCCAGCCTTGCTTGCGGAACAGGCCGACGGCGCGCGGCATATGGCGGGCGGAGGTAATCATCACCCAGGGCCGGTCCGCCTCGACCGTCACCAATTTCTTGCTGAACACCACGTTTTCCATGGTGTTGCGCGACTCGGCCTCGACAATCACCCGCGACATATCAAGGTTGAGCAGCCCCGCCAGATCCTTGAAGTAATGCCCTTCCTTGGCATCCTGGGCAAACAGGCTGCCCGCCCCGCCGGTAAACACCAACGGCACGCCCGGCCGGGTATCGCCCAACATGGCAAAGAACAACAGCCGTTCCATGCTGCTGTCGACGGCGATCTGGCCCCGCTCGCGGGAGAGCACGGGATTGATAGAGCCCCCGAGCACGATGATCCCACCGATCTTTTCCGGCAGCTCCGTCTGTTTGGGGAAGCGCTCCTCCAGATCACGGATCATCATCTCTCCGACCGGGATCACGGTGACCGCCCAAAGGGTCAGGATGCTGACGCCGAACAGCATCAGGCCGGCCCGGCGGAACCGGGTCAGGACGAGTATAAAACCGACCGTCATGCCAAGGAACATGACCATCGACGGCTTCAACAGAAACCACATGACTTTGGACAAGATGAAATACATGGCCGGGCTTGTACCCCAAGGCCGGATCAAGCGCACGCAAATCCGCGCACGGTGGACGGCGGCGCCCGGTTTCCATTCATAAGGCGGCGCCCCGAGGAATGTGGCCCGGCATTAAAAATGGCCCACGAGGGCCAAGCAACGTCACAATACGGAAGGCGTTCGAACCTCAGACCTGGCTTCAGACCCGGATATCGACCGTCTTGCCGCTATTGGCGGAGAAATCAGGAGATTTGAACTCGCTGTCGGCACCGCCGCTGGACGTCTTGTCGTCGGCGGTGGAGTGGTGGGAATTCTTGTCTTCGAGGATGGCCTCAACGGCAGCACCGCGGCTGCGGTTTTCCTCGGCCGTCTGGACAACGGCTGCAGTCGCATCTTCACGTCGTTCGGAAATTTGCTCAGCAGCGCGCTCAAACACAACTTGCCGCACCACCGCCAAATTAAGGACAGTGAGGGCTGCGCTTACTCCCGGCGCTTTCTGTGCCGAACCGATCATTGTCAGGCGGTCCCTTCTGAACCTACACGTCGCGTGATTAAATCATCACACACGGATTACGATCGTATAATACCAAGACCTGGCACACATAACAACCCCCCTCTTGACAATTTTTTCATTTTATGGATTAGGGCTGGTTTCCGCCGTTTTTACGCGGCGCGGCGGGTGAAAATTGCCGTGAAATCAAATCCTGACAATAACCTGACGGTATCTTTTTGGTCTTTTTTTGGGGGTTTGTGACTCCGGTCACTGCCGCGCCGAAATGCATTAGCAAGACTGCATGCAGCAGAACGTCAGACGGACGGTCCTGCCGGGACAGGAGGCTTCACAATGACGAACCGCTCCACCAGACTCATCGGCAGCACGCTGGGCATCGTAACCGGGGGCACCCTCGCCGCCATCGGCGTCATCCAGGTCATTCAGTTAAGCCTTCTCCGGCTTTTCTAGGCCGATACGGCCGACATTCGCTTATTCTTGACAGCCGCCCGCGAACACGAGAGACATCCTCCCTATATTCGGGCTCCCTGAGTCCGGACCGGATGGGTGGCCGAGCGGTTGAAGGCACTGGTCTTGAAAACCAGCAAGGATGAAAGTCCTTCGTGGGTTCGAATCCCACCCCATCCGCCATATCAGGCGCGCAAACTTGCAGAAAATTCCATAATCAGCCCCTGCGTCGCAGATGCGATAATTGTCTCCTCATCGGTCGGGACGACTAGGACATCGACGTCTGAGGCCGTTGTGCTGATGCGCGTCGCGTGCCTGTTGTTCGCGGCGGTGTCGAGGGCAATCCCCAGCCAGCCAAGCCGGGCGCAGATCAGGCTTCGGACCAATTCCGAATTCTCGCCGATCCCAGCCGTGAAGACGATGGCGTCCAAACCCCCGATCGTTGCTACGAGCGCGGCCAGCTCGCAAGCGGCGCGGTAGCAGAACAGCTCAATCGCCTCCCGTGCCTCGGGCGCGGTGCTCATCTGCAGGACCTGCATGTTGTTGCTGATGCCCGACACGCCGAGAAGGCCAGACTCTTGGTAGAGAAGGTGCTCAAGCTCCCGCATTTTCATGCCCCGCTCGTCAATCAGGTGAAGGAGAACACCGGGATCGATCGCGCCGCAACGGCGGCCCATCATCAACCCGTCGAGGGCGGTGAAGCCCATGCTGGTGGCGACGCTGAGGCGGGCTTTCATGGCGCACATGCTCGCCCCATTACCGAGATGGGCCACGATCACGCGCCCTTCGGCCCTATCGCCGAGATGGCCGGGCAATGTCCCTGCGATGTATTCGTAGGAGAGGCCGTGAAAGCCGTAGCGGATAATTCCGGCCTCGGTCAGCGCGCGCGGCAGGGCAAAAAGCTGGGCGAGCCGATCCTGGGTTCGGTGGAAGCTCGTATCGAAGCAGGCGACCTGCGGCAGGCCGGGCGCCGAGGCGGCGACGGAACGGATCGCCGCCAGATTGTGGGGTTGGTGCAGTGGGGCCAGCGGCACAAGCGCTTCGAGTTCAGCGAGGAGTGTGGTGGAGACCCGCGCCGGACCGGTATGGTTGCGACCGCCATGGACCACGCGATGTCCGGCAGCCACGATGCCGACACCGCCCTGGTGGCTTTTCAGCCAGTCAAGGAGTGCCGGAATAAGGTCGTCAATTCCTGCACCAGGATTGAGCCGCATGAGGTCGTTTTGCGGCACCGCACGGCCTTCGCCATCGCGCGCCGAGAAGACCGGAGCGTTTCCGATCCCCGCAATCTTGCCGCGCAAGATCGGAGATGGCGCGCCAGCCTCGACCGGATAGACCGCGAACTTGAGGCTCGACGAACCCGCATTCAGGACAAGGATGGCGTCAGGCATTCTACGACATTCGTCCTGTTGCTGATAAAGAGCTGCGCCAACGCGCAGGAGGCAAGCCGCGACATCGGGCTGTCGGCCCGGCTCGTCAGGATGATCGGCACCCGCGCACCGAGCACGATGCCAGCGGCGTCAGCACCGGCCAAATAGATAAGCTGCTTGGCCATCATGTTCGCCGCCTCTAGATCGGGCGCGACCAGAATATCAGCATCGCCGGCAACCTCGGATACGATGCCCTTCGCTGCGGCCGCCGAAGAAGAAATGGCGTTATCGAAGGCAAGTGGTCCGTCGATCAGTCCGCCCGTGATCTGGCCCCGGTCCGCCATTTTGCAAAGCGATGCCGCATCAAGCGTCGAGGTGATCCGGGGATTGACCGTTTCGACCGCCGAGAGGATCGCCGTCTTCGGCCGCTCAATCCCGAGCGCATGGGCAAGGTCGATGGCGTTCTGGACGATGTCACGTTTTGCGGCGAGGTCGGGATAGATGTTAATGGCGGCATCGGTAATGAGGAGCGGCTTGGCATAAGTCGGCACGTCAAGCGCATAGATATGGCTCATCCGCCGCTCTGTCCGCAGGCCCGCGGCAGCGTCGACAACAGCATCCATCAATTCGTCCGTATGCAAAGCCCCCTTCATGATCGCGTCCACCTTGCAGGACCTGGCAAGGTCCACCGCAGTGGCAGCGGCGGCATGGCTGTGGGGCACATCGATGATTTCAATTCCGTCGAGGCTCCGCCCCGCCGCCTTGGCCGCGACTTCGATCTTTGCCCTGGGCCCGATCAGAACCGGCACGATCATGCCCTGGCGCGCGGCCTCAAGCGCGCCGGTGATGGAGAGCCCGTCGCAGGGATGCACCACCGCTGTACGAACCGCCGCAAGGTCCTCGGTTGCGGCAATCAGCTTGGCATATTGAGCGCCCTGAACGTGTAGATGGACCACGGGTAATACGACGCGGGGGCGGCGCATCTTCTCGCGCGGGGCAATGACCTCGGCCACGCCTTCGATCACCGTCTTGTCGTCTTGATTGACGCAAGTGCAGGCCAGGATCAAGTGCCCCTTGGCCCGTTTTTCAGTCACCTCGACCCGCACGACGACCGTATCTCCCAACCCGACGGGTGCCATGAACCGCAGGCTTTGGTTGAGGAAGATCGTACCAGGACCGGGCAGTTCGGTGCCGAGCACGGCAGAGATCAGCGCGCCGCCCCACATGCCATGGGCGATCACACCGTGAAACATGTCGGTCTTTGCGTATTCCGCATCGACATGGGCAGGGTTCACATCCCCCGACATCACGGCGAAAAGCTCGATGTCCTGGGGCTTCAGTGTTCGCGTCAGTTGAGCGCTGTCGCCGACCGAAATCTCGTCGAAAGTCTTGTTCTCGATGAACTGCATGGTCTCTGTGGCATCGACTTTTTCAAGCGCGGACATGGAAGCCCCCATCGACATACGCGGTGTCGCCCGTGACACGCTGCGCCCCATCACTCGCGAGCATGACGGCCATGCTCCCAACATCTTCGATCGTGACAAGGTGCTGTTCCGGCGCCCGCTCCTGAGCCGCGTCGATCAGATCATCGAAATGCGCGATGCCCGATCCCGCCCTGGTCCGCAGCGGTCCCGGTGATATGGCGTTGACGCGAATCTGCTTGGTGCCGAGTTCGACAGCCAATGAGCGCACGGTGCCTTCAAGCGCCGCCTTTACAGGACCCATGATGTTGTAGTGATCCACAACCTTCTCACCGCCGTAATACGTCATGGTAAGGATCGTCCCGCCTTGCGTCATGAGCGGTTCAGCCAGCCGCGCCATGCGGACCAGCGAATAGACCGAAATCTCCATCGCACGGACGAAGCCGTCACGCGAACAATCCGTCACGCGGCCATGGAGATCATCAGCTGGGCAGTACGCGATCGAATGAACGAGGATGTCGAGCCGGCCCCACCGTGCGGCGATTGCCGCGAAGACAGCCTCCATCTCACCCTCTGCTTCCACATCGAGCGGCATCAGGAGCGCTGCGCCGATACCCTCTGCGACCGGTGCCACATAGGGCTTCGCCTTTTCGTTCACATAGGTCAGCGCGACTTCGGCGCCCGCAGAGCGAAAAGCCTGCGCGCAGCCGGCGGCGATGGAATGCGCATTCGCAACACCCACCACCAGCGCGATTTTGTTTTCAAGAAGCTTCATGTCTGCATGACATAGGTGCCGGGCGCATTGCAGAGCGCCGTATATCGTCCCGAACGCGCGCCCATCGTTGGCGGCTTCTCCAGTTTTCCGGAGCGTGTCGCAAGCCATGCGGAAAATGCCGGCCACCACGAGCCGTCTTCAGCCGCCGTTTCCGCCAGCCATTCGCAGGGATCGCGGAACGGGGCGTCCGAAGGCGTATCAGCGATCCGATAATGTCGATTCCGATGGCCGGGTTCGGAGACGATACCCGCATTATGCCCACCGCTGGTCAGCACAAAGGTCATATCCGTATCGACGAACAGATGGAGTTTGTACACCGAATGCCAAGGCGCCACATGATCCTGCTCGGTGCCGACTGCGAAGATCGGTGCACGGATATCGGTGACGGAGATCGCCTTTTTGCCCACCCGATAACGGCCTTCAGTCAGATCATTGTCGAGGAAGAGCCGGCGCAGGTATTCCGAATGCATTCGGGAGGGCATCCGCGTGGCGTCGGCATTCCAAGCCATCAGATCGAAGGCATGGCCGCGCACGCCAAGCAGATAATCGCGAATGGCGGGCGCCCAAATTAGATCCCTGGCACGTAACAGCGCAAAAGCCCCGGCCATCTGATCGGATGACAGATAGCCCGTTTCCGACATCATGTCCTCGATCAGGGTAACCTGGGATTCGTTAATGAAGAGCCGCAACGGTCCGGCTTCGGTGAAATCGATCTGTGCAGCAAGGAACGTCACCGTTGCGAAGCGGTCGTCCCCGTCACGGGCCATAGCCGCCGCCGCAATCGCCAGAAGCGTGCCACCAAGGCAATACCCGACTGCGTGCAGCCGCGGCGAATGCGTGATCGCCTGCGCCGCGTCCACGGCATCCATAATCCCAAGGCGGCGGTAATCCTCCATGCTCAGGTCACGGTCATCGGCGCCGGGGTTTTTCCAGGACACCATGAACACGGTGAAGCCCTGTTCCACGAGGAAACGGACCATCGAATTCTCAGCCGAAAGGTCGAGGATGTAATACTTCATGATCCATGCTGGCACGATCAGGATCGGCTCGGGACGAACCTTTCCGGTGCTCGGCGCATATTGGATAAGTTCAATCAAATCGTTGCGGAATACGACCTTGCCTGGGCTGACCGCCAAATTGCGCCCAACCTCGAATGCCTGCGGTTGCGACGGTTTCGCCGCGCCAGCCTTGCGGCCGAGATCATCGGCCAGGTTCTTCGCACCACGAACCAAGTTCTGGCCTTTTTCGGCCACTGTCGCGGAGATCACGTCGGGATTTGTGAAGGCGGAATTGGAAGGTGCAGCCATATCCACCATGAGCCCCGCAACAAACGCCATGAGGTCCTCATGCGGCGGTGCGACGCCATGGACACCGGTCATTGCATCCTGCCACCATTGCCAATTCAGGCGATGCGCCCGCGACCAAAGATTGAAAGGATAATTTCGCCAACCGTCGCCGGAAAATCGCTTGTCCGACACCGCTTCTTGAGAGTTTTCATCAGCCCCAACGGCAAGAGCCTGGGTCCAGATATCCCGTGCGTTCCGCATCGCCAATTCCAATAATTGACACTGCTTGCCCGGGGAGGTCGCCATATGCACGGCCCAATCCATCCAGGCTTCGCCCAGCACCGAAGGAGCGAGACCGGAGGTCGCCTTGGCAACCGCGGCATGAGCGGATTGGTCCATCGTTTGATAGAACGTCGGCGCGACAGCCGGTGCCTCCTGTGATGAAGGCGCCGAAGCCTTTGCGGCCGGTCTATGCGTATCTGAGGGTTCTATATCGGTATCTATCGTGTTCGGCCGGTCCAACATGGTGTCTCCTATGTGGATGGCGAAGGGTTCCCATCCGTTTCATTCCGTGATCATAGGCTTCGCGCTGCACTGCAGCATTGATCTACGTTAGTGTCGCCTGTGACGGAAACGGGATTTCCGGGGTGGGGGCCGGCCTTGCACTTAATGAGATTAAAATTACCGTCGTTTCGCCTTATGGCCTGCGAACCGAATTCCCGCCGGCGATGATCTGATTGATCAACGCCGCGACGCCGCGATGCATTTCCGGATCGGATTGCAGCCCGGCAGCATTCTCATGCGTGGCGGCGGCGTCCTTAAGAACGCCGATGATCTCGCTTTCCGGCAAGAGCTTATGATCGTTCAAGGCAAGCAGGAGCGCCTCGCAAATGGAAAGCGCCGCCATTCCTGAATAATCGTGCCGATCTGTCATGCTGGCGCAGCCTTTCGCATACATAAACCCTGGTGGCACAGCAGCGTGCCTCGCGAATTTCAGTAAGTTGACAGAAAATCCGTTATGATGGGCTGATCGAAAGCAGTCCCTGTCCCGGCTTTTTCGATGACGTGTCACTGGACCGGGAGGACATTTTGACCGCCATTGAAAACACACCTCTCGCCCGGAAGCTCGGCGCCTTCGTGGCCTTGTCGGAGACGGACCTTGCGGTCTTGGAAGAGCTGCATCTGCGTCGCAGGTCATTCGTCGCGGGACGCGATCTCGTACATCAAGGACAGGCTGACCAGGCTGCCTACATCCTGGCCGCCGGTTGGGTCTGTTCGTACAAAATCCTGCCCGACGGCGCGCGCCAAATCGTCGATTTTCAGATTCCCGGCGATTTTCTGGGCCTGCGGAGCGTGCTGCTCCACACTTCGGACCATAGTATTGAGCCGGTGACCGACATTGAGGTGTCTGAAGTTCTCGTGACCGACCTCCTCAGTGCGTTCGCCCAAACCCCTCGGCTAGCGACGGCCATCCTTTGGGCGGCGTCGCGGGATGAGGCAATGGTGGTCGAACATCTCGTTGATCTTGGACGCCGCAACGCGGTCGAACGTGCTGCCCATTTCCTGCTTGAACTTGGGATAAGGCTCTCCCTGGTCGGCATGGCGACCAAGGCAGGCTATGCTTGTCCGCTAACGCAATACCATCTGGCCGACGCCTTGGGGCTAACTGCGGTTCACGTTAACCGAGTGCTACGAAAACTAAGGGAAGATGGGTTGGCCACGTTCCGCGACGGGCGGGTGACGTTCCACGATTATAACCGTTTGGCTGCGCTGGCCGAGTTCGACCCCACCTATCTCGATCAGCAGGGCCCGCTGCTGACGTGACCACGGCCACTCTCCACTGATTCAAATCATCAGCGTCCGACTGCGGCGCCCAGATCATAAATTCACCTGGCATCACGCGCGGTCTTGGCGCCGGTGCCCAGTTCGATGATTTCCGCCGTGATCGCCTCCTGGCGGACCCGACGCAATGTGGCCTCAAACGTCTCAAGCTCGCGCGCGATCTGGCTGCCCGCGGCGGACATGGCTTCCATCCGGGCCTCGTTCTCGGCGGCAAAAGCATGCAGCGCCGCCTTGCAGACTTGCGCATGGAAGTAGTCGGCGCTCAGGCCGGCAATCAATGTTTCCGTGGGAAGCTGCGTCAGGGGGCGATCGGTTGCGGCAGGCGGGAATTCGGACAGATCAATTGGAAACACAGCCTGTCGCACGACCAGAGGCCGACCTGAATTCCAACCGGCATAGACGACATCAAGGCTTTCGATGTCCCCTTCCTCCACGCTGCGATAGATCGCTTTGGTGATCTCGTCGGCCAGTTTCGGAATGCCCGGCGTATGCGACGGCAGGGAGGCGCTCCAAACCGGCGCCACCCCCCGCGCGGCGGCAACGGAAAGACCGCGGGTTCCGATCAGGAACAGTTGCGCCCCATCAAGCTCGCCCCCGATGCTGTCCAGCACGCGCTCGCTGAAAGCGCCGGCGAACCCCTGTTCCGCGCAGAATACAAGAAGGCCGGTGCCGTCAGCGCGGGCATCCTGACCACTCCCTCCACGATCCGGGGTTCCATCGCGCGGAAGGACGGTGGACAACGCCGCCGCGATGGTTGCAGCATAGCTATCAATCGCACCGACCTGCGCGCGGGCGACATGGGCGCGGGCGGCGGCGATGCCCTTCATGGCATTCACGACCGACCCCAGTTGGCGAATGCCGTCGATTCGGGCGCTGACATCGGCCAATCGTTCTGTCATGGCTGTTTCCCGACGTCCGTACCAGGTTCCGGATATTCACCGGCCAGAGACGTAGCAAGACGAGTCATCGCCGCCAACAGATCATCGCGTGCGCCCGCAGTCATTTCCCCGTTCTCGTCGATCATGCGCCCGACATCGGCGGCATCCTTGTCCAGCACCGCGGGCAGGCCGGCGCGGAACGCCGCCACGGCGTCCAAAGAGAGCGGATCGAGCAGGCCGGACTGAACAGCGATCAGCAGCGCGACCTGGTCGGAGAGGCGAAACGGCGCATGCTGAGGTTGCTTCAAGATCGCCCGTATCCGTGCCCCGCGCGTCAATTGCTTGCGCACTCGGCCTTCGGGCATTCCGCCAAACCGGGTAAAAACCTCCAGTTCCAGAAACTGCGCATAGTCGAGACGCAGCGTCCCGGCCGCCTCGCGCAACAGCGGTGCCTGCGTTTTTCCGCCCACCCGGCTGACACTCAGACCGACATCAACCGCCGGTTTCTGGCCTTGATGAAACAGGGCGGCATCAAGCACGATTTGCCCGTCGGTGATCGAGATCAGGTTAGTCGGGATATACGCCGACAGGTTGCCGGCATCGGTCTCCGCGATTGGCAGGGCCGTCAATGAACCGCCGCCGCGTTCCTTGGATAACTTGGCCGCCCGCTCCAAAAGCCGCGCATGGATATAGAAGACATCGCCCGGATAGGCTTCGCGCCCTGGCGACTGCCGGGTCAGAAGTGCGATTTCGCGATGGGTGGCGGCGTGCTTTGACAGGTCGTCAATCACGACAAGGGCATGTTGCCCTTTGTCGCGGAAATATTCAGCCATGGTGATCCCTGCATAGGGTGCGATCCATTGCAGCCCCGGCGGGCTCGCCGAACCCGCGACGAGAACAGTGCATCGCTCGAACGCGCCTTGCGATTGCAGGGCGTCGATGGCGCGGCGCACGCTCGATGTCTTTTGCCCGACCGCGACATAGACGCAGATCATGTCGCTGGACCTTTGCGCGATGATCGCGTCGATCGCGAGGGTTGTTTTTCCCGTGGAATGATCACCAACGATCAACTCGCGCTGGCCCCGACCGAGTGCGAAAAGGGTATCCATCACGACCAATCCGGTTTGCACTGGTTCCGTGACAAGGTCGCGTTCGATGATCGATGGGGCGGTGCGTTCGATCGGCATATTTACCTCGGCCTCAATGTCGCCCTTGCCATCGAGCGGGCGGCCCAGCGGGTCCACGACCCGCCCGAGCAACGACTGACCAACCGGAACCTGGACCACGGCGCCGGTGCCGAAAACGGCATCACCGGCTTCGACGGTGGTCACGGCGTCCAGAAGGACGCAACCGATAAGGTCCGGATCCAATACCCGGGCGAAACCGACCTGACCGCCTTGGAAACGCAACACCTCGTCAAGCCGGACATCCCGAAGGCCCGAGATCATCGCCACGCCGTCGCTGATCTCCTCGACCCGGCCCATGTGCTCAGCACGCGGACCCGGCGCGGCAGTGCTGACAACACCCCGTGCGGCGACAAGCCAGTTCGGGACGTCAGTCCGCATTTTTCAGCTCTTCCAGGATCTTTTCGAGGTCCGACCGCCAGCTGTTGTGCAGCACGAAATGTGCCGTCCTAAGCTCAAGGCCGGCGATCAGTTCAGGATCGGTGACGAAGGTCAGTTTGGGCGTGCCGCCAAGAGCTTTCCCAATCGCATTCGTGATCTTCGTCTTGTTGGAGTCATCCAAATCCGTCGCGCTAACCAGATCAATGCCCGTCGCGGTCCCAGTCAGCGCCGCCCGGTCGTCCGGCGACATCTGTGCTATGGCTCCGACAAGCGAGGCGATAAACGCTGTCTCGACCGCCGGTGCATTCAATCGTCCCAAAAGTTTTTCTGCGATCTCAACCGCAAGTTGGGCGGATTGCGCAGCGGTTTCCTTGCGCGCAGCGACGAGTACGCGGTCACTGGCAAGCTGAGCGGCGGCAACGAGTTTCTCGGCCTTGTCATGGGCTTCATCCAACGCCGACTTCGTCTCTGCCTCCGCCGCCTCCGTCGCCGCGGCAAGGATGGCATCTCGCTCGGCGGCGATGCCTTCACGGGCAATCGTCACCTCGGCAAACGCCGCATCGGACTTCGCCCGCGCGGCTTTCGCGGCATCCAGCATGCCCTGTGCCGCATCCCGGCGCCTGGCAATCGCCCCTGCGACAGGGCGCCAGAACACGCGCGACAGCAGCCATACGAGGATCAGGACGTTGACCGCCTGCAGTCCCAACCCCCACCAGTCAATTGTCATGGAATCATGCCAGAAGTGGGTTAGCGAACAACAACAGAAGGGCGATAACAAGACAGTAAATCGCCGTCGTCTCGATCATCGCGAGACCGACAAACAAGGTCCGCGAGATCGTGTTCGCCGCCTCCGGTTGGCGCGCGATGGCGTCCATCGCGGCGGCAACGGCGCGGCCTTCGGCAAGTGCTGGGCCGATCGCCCCAAATGCCACAGCGAAGGCGGCGGAGATGATGCTGGCTAAGCTGAGATAGTTCATCAGGGTTCCTTTTCTATTGGAGAAGATTTCGGCTCTGCGTCTGTCGGGTGGCGCGCACCGTCGGCGACCGCTGCCGTGATGAACACCATCGCCAAGACGGCGAAGATGTAGGCCTGTACCAGCCCGGTCAGCAGATCGAGCGCCATCAATGGGATCGGGACAAGGAGGCCTGCCAAAGAGGCGACGATGCCGATAACGAAAACCCCGCTCATCACATTGCCGAAAAGGCGGACGAACATCGAAAACGTCCGCGTGACGCTTTCCAGCATGTTCAGTGGGATCATCACCGGATTGGGCGCGGCGAATGACTTCAAATAACCCCGCACCCCTGCCCCGCGGATGCCGAACCAGATGACTGACAGGAAGACGAGCGTCGCCAATGCGGCATCGGTTTCAAGCTGCGCCGTCGGGGGATCGATGCCCGGCACCAGCGACGACCAGTTCGCCACAAGAAGGAACAGAAACAGCGTGCCAATGAAGCCGCGATAAGGCGCAGGTTCAGCGCCGGTCGTTTCACGGATCTGGGTGTCCAGCGTTCCAACCATAAGCTCCAATGCCGCTTGGCGCTTACTCGGGATCAAATCGAGCCGCCGGGTCAGCAAAAACGCACCGAGCAACAACACTCCCATGATCACCCATGTCGTCACAACGGCCTGGGTGATCGGTACCGGCCCGATATGGAAAAGCGTCAGGGATTCGAGCGGCGATTTCATGCACCCACCCCCCGCATGCGGCTGACCGTCAGACCGCGGCCGCTCAGCACACCTGCCAGCGCCGCAAGAAGGGCAAGCCCTCCCACCTGCAAAGCAAGGGCGAAGCCTGCCACCAGAAGCCCGATACGCCCCAGTGTCATCGCGATGGCCAGGACGGGGCTCCCCCCGGTCACAATCAAACCCGCGGTCACTTTGACGGCACGAAAATACAGGACGCCCAGCAGGATCCCGCCGGCGAAACAAACAGGCAGCGTAATGAGCAGTGGCCAAGCGTGATCATTAATCATCGGGCATTCATCCATTTCCAGGCGGTCCAGCCGCCCAACCCGAGACCCAAACCTAGGAGGGGGGCGGTCCAAAAGATTCCAGTTGCAAGGTAGGCATCAAGCCAACGCCCGAGGAACAGGGCAGCCAGCATTGGCGCCACGATAATCCAGCCCAATACGCCGATTTGCGCGAGACGGCGGCCGACGGACATGTCCCCCTCACGCAGCCAGCGGTCTCGACGGTCTCGGCGTAACCGAATTTCGCTGATCAGCGGATCGGTTTCAGTAGGTTCGGCCTTGGACCGTTGGGGAGGCTGCGAGATCACCGAAACGACTCCGTGTTCGCGCCGGGCCGCAGGCGGCTGATCATGCGGCGGATGGCATGCAGTTGCAGGCGGACTGTTTCGACATGCTCGATCCGCTCCTCATCGGCGTCGGACTGGAACCGGGCCAACACCTCGGCATCGAGCGTTGCAAGATTATTCCCGGCCACGGCCTCACGGGTCGCGATGGCGACGGTGTCGCCGCCAGTCACGGTCATCACCCCACCGCGCACGGCGCAGAACCGCTCATCTTCGGACTTTCGCCAACTGACGATGGATATTCCCAATGACGTCAGGAACGACGCATGTCCGGGCAGGACGCCGAAACTGCCGCTCGTATCCTCGGCGCGCAGGCTATCAACATCCTCATCCACGATGACCGACAGGGGCGTCACGATCTTCAGCCTCATGCCGCGGCCTCATCGTCAGCAGCACCGGCGTCGTCTTTCGCCTTCTTCTCCTTTGCGCGCGCATCCTCGAAAGTCCCGACCATGTATAGCGAGCTTTCCGCCCACTCGTCGGCCTCTCCATCAAGAATTGCGCGGCAGCCCGACAATGTGTCCGCAAGGACGACGCTTGCGCCGGGGATGCCGGTAAAGGCCTGCGTCACCATGAAGGGCTGGCTGAGAAACCGCTGTAGGCGTCGTGCACGCTTGACGATCTTGCGGTCGATGGCCCCCAATTCCTCAATCCCAAGTAACGAAATGATGTCGGCCAACTCCCTGAACCTGGCAAGCGCCTGTCGGACGGCTTCCGCTGTCTGGTAATGCGCTTCGCCCACGACCAATGGATCAAGCAGCATCGAGGACGACGCGAGGGGATCGATCGCGGGATAGAACCCCTCTGCCGCTTGCGCGCGCGACAGGACGATGACGCAATCCATGTGACTGGAAATTGTCGTGACTGCGGGATCGGTAAAATCATCGGCCGGCACGTACACGGCTTGAATGGCGGTGACAGCGGCCCCTGCAACGGAGGCTATACGTTCCTGAAGCCCCGCCACTTCAGTTGCCAACGTCGGCTGATAGCCGACGCGCGACGGCAGACGGCCAAGCAAGCTCGACACTTCCGCGCCTGCCTGGACAAATCGGAAGACGTTGTCCATCAGAAGCAGCACGTTCCGGTGTTTCTGGTCACGAAAGTATTCCGAGACGGTCAGCGCCGTCAGCGCAGCGCGCCACCGCGCGCCCGGCGGCTCGTTCATCTGGCCATAGACCAGGACGGTGCGTTCCAGAACGCCCGAAGCCTGCATTTCCGTCAGCAGTTCGTGCCCTTCGCGCGAACGCTCACCGATGCCGGCAAAGACGGAAATGCCCTCGTATTTTTCCACCATGGCGCGGATCAGCTCCATCACCAGAACCGTCTTGCCGACACCGGCGCCACCAAACATCGCCGCCTTGCCGCCCTGCGCCATGGGTGTCAGGAGATCGATCACCTTGATGCCCGTCTCGAATATGTCCGTGGTCCGGGTTTGCGATTTCAGAAGCGGCGGAAGCGCATGGATTGGTCGGCGCGGCGTATCGGTCGGAAGGTCCGGACCGTTGTCCTGGGGATTGCCGACAACATCCAGAAGCCGACCCATGACTGCTTCGCCCACCGGCACGGTGACCGGGCCGCCCGTGGCACGAACGGTCACGCCGCGCGCGAGGCCGGCCGTGGATTGAAACGCCACGGCACGCAGGGTTTCTAAGTCCAGGTGGCTATGGACTTCCAGAATAAGCGGGGTCGGTCGATCCCACTCCACGATCAGCGAAGAATTGATTGGTGGCAGGTCGACCTCGGAGAACTTGACGTCCACGACGGCGCCTCTCACGGCATGTACAGCGCCATGGGATTGGCTTGGTGATTTCGGCAACTCATCAAGAGCAGGCATGGATTCGCGCCCTTCCGAGCAGGTTCAATCCCGACAATGCAGGGCTTCAGCAATTCAAATCGCTTTAGCCCTACATTCATTAGGGGGGTGCCGCGCTGATTCATGTTAGCGAAGCAAATTATTAGGAGGATGTTTCCGGAGAAAATTTAGAGGCCAAGGCCGATAAATTCGACGAGACATTCAACGAAATGAACGGCGACAGTACATACCGTGCGAATGACGGTGGGATTCGGGACAAATCAGGGACAATTGGAGTCGTAAACGTTCATATATGATCGCAAACGACCACATCCCACCGCATTGTAATTGTGCTGTTTTCTCCGAATTAGCACAACATGTCGTAGCAAATCGCAAGTCTTGAAAACCAGCGTGCGTGAAAGCGTACCGTGGGTTCGAATCCCACCCCATCCGCTATTCTTTGGAGACCGCGCCCGGTGAGCGGCTCCGGGCCGGACGCGTCAATGGGCGTTTACCTGTTCCGGACCTTGCTTCGCCCTGCCCCCGACGGCTTAGAGCGGATAATCGGATTCCGGGTTAATTCCGCAAGATTCGATGAATTTCCGGACCTGGACGACCTCTTCACGCGGCAGGCTGTGCTGAGCATTGGAAAAGTTGGCACTGTGCCCCTTTAGGGCGACGTGAATCTTACCCGAATGCGCCGTGCTGACTTCCGCGCCTAATTCTCGAAACACGCTTTCAACATCCTTGGTGGCGATATTGCCGTTGATTGGATGAGAAAAAAACGAATGCAGGACCTTGCGGTGGTGATGGTTCATGGTGCCCTCATGTGGTTGTACGCGGCTTTTACAGGGCCCTACAGACCATCGCCTTGATGCAGGTCAATACCACCCTCCCCCCCGCAGCCGCCCCGCCCCTCGGCAGCGTTCAGCCGGCCCGCACCTGGGTCAGGAAGTTGTCGACCTCCCCTCTCAGAATATCCGCCTGACTGGTCAAGCTCAGGGCCGATTTTTGAATGCGCTCGGCGGCCTGCCCGGTTTCGCCGGCCGCCAACGTGACGGATTCGATGTTGTCGCTGACCTGTGACGTCCCCGAGGCGGCATCCTCGACGCTCCGGGCGATTTCGCGGGTAGCCGCCCCCTGCTCCTCGACCGCGGCCGCGATCACGGACCCGATCTCGTTGATATCGTCGATGATCCGGCTGATGCCTCGGATGGCATCGACGGACTCCTGGGTCGCGGATTGAATGCCGTCGATATGCCGGCCAATTTCCTCCGTCGCCTTGGCCGTCTGCGACGCCAGGTTCTTAACCTCGCTCGCGACCACGGCGAAGCCTTTTCCAGCGTCTCCGGCACGGGCCGCCTCGATCGTCGCATTCAACGCCAGAAGGTTGGTCTGTTCGGCGATATCGGTAATCAGGTCGATGACCTCGCCCACCTTTTCGGCCGCCTGTGCAAGGCCTTGGACCTTACTGTTCGTCAATTCGGCGTCACGCACGCCTTTCGCCGCGATTTCAGAGGACTGCGTCACCTGCCGGGCGATTTCCTGGATCGATACCGACAGTTGTTCCGCCGATGCACTGACGGTCTGCACGTTCGACGAGGCATCTTCGGAGGCCCGCGCAACGACGGCGGATTGTGCATTGGTCTTTTCCGCCAACCGCGCCATCAATTCGGATGCCGCCTTCAAGTCGTTCGCCGCACTCGCGACCGCACGGGCGACTCCGCCGACGTTCGTGTCGAAGCCGTCCGCAAGCTCGGCCATCTCGGCCTTGCGCGCCACGGCGGCCCGGTCACGCTCTTCTTCTGCCCGCTGGTCGCTGGCCCGCGCCTTCGCCAGCCCGTCCTTGAATACCTGAAGCGCCGACGCCATGTCGGCGATTTCATCCGTTCCGGCGATGTTGATTTCCGCGTCGAGGTGGCCATCGGCGACCGCCCGGGTCGCCTGCGTCAAGGTCGTCAGTCGCCGGCCCAGGTTTCGGGCGACATAAAGCCACAAGATCAACAGCGCGATCGCGACCGCCAAGCCGACAATCACGCCCAACAGCCGCTTTCCCTTGGAGAAGTCCGAGACGATATCCTCCGACCCGCGCCGCACTTCCGCACGGGACCTGTCAACGATCGCACTGACCTCCGCCGACAGGTTCTCCGATATCTTCTGCGTATCTTCCAAGATCGTCAGCGCACGCTGGTTCGCGCCGATAAACTTTTTCCGCAATTGGCTGATACCACCCTCGCCTTCCGATGCCACCGTAAACCACGCGGCCGACTCCTTCAGAGCACTTGCCATCTCCTTGTCCTGAAGTTCGCCGATTTCGAAGTTGGTCTGGCGGACGGCGAGCAGTATGGCCTCGTGAAGGCGCTGGATCAGGTCAATGTCATTGGCCTGCGCCGCGGTCGCCATCAGGCCGGCGGTACGGTTCACCTTGGCCTCGATGCGCAGCAACGTGCTGACGGTCTTCATCGTCTTGTTGACAAGGGTCGATCCGCGCACGGAATTGTCGATCATGAACTTCTGCATGGCCGCGGCCAGATCGCCGCGCGCGGTGTTCGCCTGTGCGCTCAACACCGCCAGCAATTTGTCGTGCGCCGCCGGAATCCCGCCCTGCTTCTTGGTGCCGACGGCAGCCAGATACGCCGTCACCGCCGGTTGGACGCCCGCCAGGCCGTGCTTGTTCGCCAGCCGCGCCGATACATCCGCCATGGCCTTCGTGGGATCGTCCCCAGCCGACATGCCAGAGGCCGCCTTTCGCGGCAGCGTCGCCAACAAGGCCGCTTTATGGGCCAGCGCTTCCAGTTGATGAAGCTGAAGCAGCTTTGGCAGGTCCTTGTTCATGAGAGCGTTAACCGCCTGAACCCCTCCGATGCTCAACGACGCGGATCCCTTCCCGACCTCGCCTTCGGCCGTGCCAAGGATCGGGGCTAGGTTCTTGAGAATGCTCTCGTGGGTATCGATGACCTTCTGAGCTACGACCTGAAGCTCTTCCCTGACGGCAAGACTGCTCGACACTTCAAGATTCAGGTTCTCGATATTCTGCTGGAATTGCGCCACCAGAGGCTTGATCCGCGCCGTTGCCTCCTGCGGCCCGGACGCCTCCAGCCTGCCGATCAGGCCGCCGATCTGCGATACGCGCTCCTGGAGGGTCTCAAGAATATCGGCGCTCTGTTCCGTGTTCTGGGCCCTTGCCAGGGCCGGGGCGCTGGCGGACAGTGATGCGCTGCTGCGGGCCAGTTCGAGCGCGGTCTCCATGGTTGGAACCGCGCGGTCGAGAACCGCGTGAAAATGCCGTTCCGTGCTGTTGAATGCGAAAAGCGCCGTTCCCCCAGCGGCGATGGTCAATAAGGTCACGGTCCCGAACGAGATGAATAGCCTACCCTTAACCCCCTGAAGCGCTCTGCGTTGAACGATCATCGTCTCCCCTTACACGTTGTGTGTGAGCGGAAGTTGTTCTTTCCCTATATCGGGACAGCCCCCCTGGCCCGTCTTGATGCGCGGGCTTCACTCACGGTTCAGAAATAAAAACCTCCAGTCTTTTTGAAATCTCATTCGCGGCCTCGGGTTTTCGGGCCGCGATTATGGAAAGCGACCGTCAGATCGCCAGGTACTGTTGACGCATGTCGGCATTCTCGAGGACTTCCTGGGCAAGGCCGTCGAACACCACCTTCCCCATATCGAGAATGATGGCTCGGTCCGCCAGATGCAGGGCGGCGATGGCGTTCTGCTCGACGATGATCGTCGTCATGCCGTGCGACTTGATCTCTTCCAAAGTCCGCTCGATCTCCTGCACGATCACCGGCGCCAGGCCTTCATAGGGCTCGTCCAGCAGAAGCAGCTTCACATCGCGCGCAAGCGCCCGGCTGATGGCGAGCATCTGCTGCTCGCCGCCGGACAGCGTCGTGCCTTCCTGATTGCGGCGTTCCCCCAGGCGGGGAAACAGCTCGTAAATGCGCTCGATGGACCAGCCGATCGGCGGCGCGATCTGCGCCAGGGTCAGGTTCTCTTCCACCGTCAGGCCCTGGATGATGCGCCGGTCCTCGGGCACCAGACCAATCCCGTTCCGCGACGCCTCGTGGGCCCGCATGCTGTGAAGCGGCTTGTGGTCGAGCCAGATCTCCCCATGCTTGAGCGCCGGATCGTCGAGCCGCGCGATGGCCCGAAGCGTCGACGTCTTGCCCGCACCGTTGCGCCCCAGAAGGGCGACGATCTCTCCTTCACGGATATCGAACGAGACGCCCTGAACGATATAGCTTTCACCGTAATAGGCGTGGATGTCCCAGCACGAAAAATAGGCGGGCTGTCCGCCCTTCCCCGTCACCGGCTTCACGCCCGGCGCCGTGCCGTCTTTAAACCCGCCGTTTTCGAGCAGCGTCTGTTCCTCGGCGCTCTTGTCCATATGAGACTCCCGTTCGTCTATCTGGTTCATAGATGCGCTCCACCAAGGTAGGCTTCCTGAACTTTCGGATTCCCCTTGATGTTCTCGGGCGTATCCTCGGCGATGACCGTTCCCTGGGCCAATACGGAAATCCTTTCGGCCAGGGAGAACACCACATGCATGTCGTGTTCGATGACCACCATGGTCACCCCGCGCTGGGCAATCCGTTTCATCAAATCGATCGTGTTGTTGGTGTCCGCCCGCGCCATGCCGGCCGTCGGCTCGTCAAGCAACAGCAGCTTCGGGTCCTGGACCAGACACATGGCGAGCTCCAACCGCCGCTTGTCGCCGCGCGACAGGTGCGCCGCCGTCTCGTCGGCCTTGGCCGCCAGGCCGACGTCCTCAAGCATGGACATCGCCTTCTCGGCCATCGGCCCGTTGCGCCGGACCGGGGTCCAGGCGTTGATCCTGAAGGCCCCGTCGCGGCGCGCGAAGCTCGGGATCATGACATTGTCGATCAGGCTCAGGTCGCCGAAGATTTCCGGCGTCTGAAAAACCCGGCTGACGCCCGCCTGGTTGATCTCGTGCGGCGCCATGCCGAGCAACGACCGGCCGTCGAAGGTGACTGTTCCGGAATCGGGTTCAAGCCGGCCGATGAAGCAGTTCAGCAGGGTCGATTTACCCGCGCCGTTGGGGCCGATGATGGCATGGACCGTGCTGGCCTCGATCTCCAGGTTAACGTTGTCCAGGGCCTTCAGGCCGCCGAACCGTTTGTTGACGTTCTTGACGGATAGAGCGCTCATGTCCTGGTCCTCCCTATTCCGCCGGCGCCGGTTGCGGCACGCCGCCGGACCCACCATCCGGCGGTTGCCGCCGGATCAGGTTGCCGATGCGGCTGACGCCTTCCATCAGGCCGCCCGGCAGGAAGATGACGATGACCATGAACAGGGCACCCAGCGTCAGGTGCCACCCCTCGCCCACGAACATGGAACTGACGGACACGGCGATGTGCTGCAGGACCTCGGGCAGGAAGCTGAAGATCTTCATCAGGATGCCTTCGTTGAAGGCCGAGAAGATATTTTCGAAATACTTGATGGCACCGGCGCCGATCACCGGCCCAAGAAGCGTGCCGGCGCCGCCCAGGATGGTCATCAGCACGACTTCGCCCGAGGCGGTCCATTGCATCCGTTCCGCCCCGGCCAACGGATCGGTGACCGCCAACAGTCCCCCCGCCAACCCGGCATACATGCCTGAAATGACGAAGGCCGTAAGCGCATAGGGCCGCGTGTGGACGCCGGTGAAGTTCAGGCGGTTCTGGTTCGATTTCACGGCGCGCAGCATCATCCCGAAAGGCGAGCGGTAGATGCGCATGGAGATGAAGAAGCAGATGATCAGCATCACGGCGCAGAAATAGAAGCCCGGGTAGCCCGTCATTTCGATGCCGAACAGGTCCGACGACGGCAGCACGGCGCCGTAATCCCGCCCGAAGGCGACGTCGAGGGCCCGGGGGTCGGACTGGGCAAGCTGAAGACCCGTTTCACCGTTGGTGATCGGGGTCAGCACCGAATAGGCGAGGTTATAACACATCTGCGCGAAGGCCAGCGTGAGGATGGAAAAGTAGATGCCCGAGCGGCGCAGCGAGATAAACCCGATCAGCGCCGAGAACAGGCCGCCCATCACCGTCGCGAAGACGATCGCCGGCAGCGGATTCATGCTCAGCAGCTTAAAGGTCCAGACGGCGGTGTAGGAGCCCACGCCGAGGAAGGCGGCGTGGCCGAACGAGAGATACCCGGTCAGCCCAAACAGGATGTTGAAGCCGAGCGCGAAGATTCCGTAGATCGCGAATTTTTGCAGAAGGTCCGGATAGCCGGCGCCGATCGGTTTCAGAATGATGGGCCCCGCCAGTACGGCCGCCGTAAACACGGCGAGCAGAAGCAGGTCTTTTTTGCTGATTGAATTGGCGAACATTTTTTATTGCTCCATCACGCCGCGCCGGCCCATCAGGCCGCGTGGGCGGACCAGAAGGACGACGACCGCGATCAGATAGATGATGATCTGGTCGATGCCGGGCAGGATCGCCTTGACCTCGTTCATGGAGGCGAAACTTTGCAAAATGCCGAGCAGAAACCCAGCGGACACGGCACCGCCCAACGACCCCATGCCGCCGACGACCACGACCACGAAGCTGAGAACCAGGAAGTCCATGCCCATGTGGTAATCGGGGCTAAGGATCGGCGTGTACATGGTGCCCGCCAGGCCGGCGACGACCGCGGCCATGCCGAACACGATGGTGAACCTGCGGTCGATGTCGATGCCCAGAAGCCCCACGGTTTCCCGGTCCGCCATCCCGGCCCGCACCACCATGCCGAAGGTGGTGAACTGCAGGAACGCGAACACGGCCGCGATGATGGCGGTGGAAAACAGGAAATAGATGAAGCGCCAGGCCGGGTAGACCACGTTGCCCGCGTCAAAGCCGACCAGAATGCCGAAGTCGATCATGCCGTTGGCGATGTCCGGGGCCGGCTGCGGGATCGGGTTGGCGCCGAAATAGCTTTTGACGATCTCCTGCAGCACGATGGCGAGGCCGAAGGTCACCAAAATCTGTTCCGCGTGCGGGCGCTTGTAGAAATACCGGATCAGGCCCCGCTCCATGACGATCCCGATCATCAGCATGACGGGGATGGCAATAAGAATGGAAACCGGCACGGAGTAATCGAGGATCGTGGTGCCGAAATCACCGAACCAGACCTCGACAAAAGGCTGTTTGATCTCCATGGGGGCGCCCCATGGTGTCGTTTGCGTCGGGTCGATCGTGATCTTCTGAACATTCAGAACCGCCTTGACCGCCACCGCGCAGAAGGCACCCAGCATGAACAAGGCGCCATGCGCGAAATTCACCACGCCGAGCGTGCCGAAAATAATGGTCAGGCCGAGCGCGATCAGGGCGTAGGCACCGCCCTTATCAAGGCCATTTAGAACCTGGAGAAAAATTGCATCCATGGATTGTCACCCCTACGGAAATAGTTGGCCGCTCCCGGGGGGTAAGACCCGGGAGCGACCGTAAGGCCAGTCAGGGAGGACCGATTACTTGCCGTCGTTGTACGGGCCGAGTTCACCGCCCAGCAGGCTGGCCGGATATTCGACCTGCGCCCGGGGCGTGACTTCGACGACTTCGAGAACGTCGAACTTGGAGGTCGGGTTTTCCTTACCCTTCACGACCAGGACGTCCTTGAAGCACTGGTGATCCTCGGCGCGGTATTCCGTCGGGCCGTTGCCCAGGCCATCGAACTTGAAGCCTTCGAGAGCCTTGCCGACGCCGGACGGACGGAAGGTGCCGGCGCGTTGGCAGGCATCCGCATAGAGGATGGCCTGGCAGTAGGTGGTATGCGCCGCCTGCGACGGCGGGAATCCGTACTTCTGGCCGAACGACTTGACGAAGGCCTTGGAGCCCTCGTCCTGCAGGGACCAATGCCAGTTGGTCGACCCGAAGATGCCCTTGACGTTTTCACCGGCACCCTGGGCCATCAGACGGCTGTAGAGCGGCACCACGATGGCGAAGGACTTGCCGTTGACCTGCTTGTCGCGCAGACCGAACTGCACCGCCTGGGTCAGCGAGTTGACCATGTCGCGGCCGTAGTGGTTGAGCACCAGAACGTCGGCGCCCGAGTTGAGCACCGGCGTGATGTACTGCGAGAAGTCACCGGCGCCGAGCGGCGTGCGGACGGCGGCGGCCGTCTTCCAGCCCAGCTGTTCCGTGTACTTCTTGATCGAGCCTTCCTGCGACCAGCCCCAGGTGTAGTCGGCGGTCAGGTGGTAGGCCGTGCGGTCGGCGCCGAAGTTCTTTTTCAGCACCGGGGCCAGGGCGGATCCGGTCATTTCCGTGTTGAAGAAGTGACGGAAACCGTTGGCGCGCTTGTCCTTGCCGGTGGTGTCGTTGGAATGCGTCAGGCCGGCCATGAAGATGACGCCGGCGTCCTGGCACAGACCCTGGACGGCGATGGCGACGCCGGAGGACGAACCGCCGGTGATCATGATGGCGCCGTCTTTTTCGATCATACGCTTGGCGCTGGCGCGGGCCGCGTCGGACTTGGTCTGCGTGTCACCGGTGACGTACACGACCTTCTTACCGTTGACGCCGTTGCCCTTGAGCGCCTTGGAGGAGAAGGTGTTCAGCATGCCGCCGTCGCCTTCGCCGTTGATGTGCTCGACGGCCAGCTGATAGGCGCGCAGCTCGTCGGCACCCTCATCGGCGTAGGCCCCTGTCTGCGGCACGTTGAAGCCGAAGGTTACGGTCTTGCCCTTGGGCTCGTTCAGATACCCGGCGGCGAACGCCTTCGAGGAGAAAATGGTCGGGGCCGCCAGAACGGCACCGGCCGCGGCGGTGCTCTGCAGCAGCCCACGGCGCGTAATCTTGAAGTCACTCATGTTTGGAAGTCTCCCAATTTGAATTGTTGTAGGCGGGCCAGATCGATATCTGCGGCTGTTTGCGAAGCCTTAACCCACGATGAATTGATCCATCCCGGGCGAACATGACGGGATTCTTGTAAACGAATCAATATTTAATTGATTTATATAGATAATTTAGTAAAAAATTGTATTTCATGATAATTAATTTGTAAATTATTGACACAGGCGCCCTCCGGCGCGCGATACATACGAGGCGCTCGAATGGTCAATGCAATCCTGGGCACGCGAATTCAGCAATATCGGCGGGAAGTGGGGATGACACAGGCCGCCCTCGCCCGCGAAGTCGGCATTTCCCCAAGTTATCTGAACTTGATCGAATGGAACAAACGGCCCATCGCCGGCGCCCTGCTGCGCAAAATCGCCAGCGCCCTTAACCTATCCCTGGACGACCTGGGAAGCGCGGCGGAAGAACGGTTGAATGCCGCTCTTTCAGAGATCGCCCATCTGCCCGGCCTGAAGGACGCGAATGTCGAGAGAGAACGAACCAGTGAATTCATCGGACGGTTTCCCGGTTGGGCCCGTGCCGTCGCGGCCCTGGCCCTGTCCGAGCGCGAAGCGACGGTTCGCGCGCAAGTCCTGTCCGACCGGCTGTCGAACGACCCCTACCTCGGCGCGGAGATCCACAAGATGCTGAACCGCATGACGGCTATTCGCTCGGTCGCGGATATTCTCGTCGATTATTCCGACCTGCCCCCTGACCGCCGCGACAGGTTCATAGAAATCATCCATGAAGAAATTCGCGTGCTTTCAGACAACGGCGAAACGCTGGCCACATACCTGGACAAATCGGTGCATGCGGAAAAATTTCTCACCCCGGCCGACGAGGTTGAGGCGCTGTTTGACGCGCATAAGGGCTGTTTCGACATCATCGAAAGCACTGCCGGCGAGATGTCGCACATGCTGGCGGACTTGCGGCCGCTCCCCCGACGGGTGAAAGCGCGGGCATTGGTGGACGAGCATTTGGGGGGGGCTATTCAACGGATCATCGCAGACAGCGACCAAATCGAAACAACCGCGGCGGCGGACCGGGCCCGCCAAATGCTTGTAAATTACGCGGTCGGCGCGATTCTGATGCCGATGGCTGCGTTTACCCAGGAAGCCAAGAATCTCCGTTATGACATCGAAGCGTTGGCGGACGCCTACTCGACCGAGGTCGACACCGTTTGTCACCGATTGATCTCGATCCCCAGGGGCGACGGCTTTCCCCGCTTCGGATACCTACAGGCCAACGCATCGGGCATGATCATCGAAAAGCTCGGGTTTGAGAAACTCATCATTCCCCGATATGCCGCCGCCTGTCCGTTGTGGGTTTTGTTTCGGGCCCAGCAGTCTCCGGAGGCGGTGATCAGACAGCGCGCGCTTTTCCCTTCCGGCGACCGCTTTGTTTTTATCGCCCGGGCACGAAACACCGGAATGACCGGGTTCGGCAGACCGCGGCACTATGTGACCGATATGCTGGTCACGACCGAAGTTGATGCCGGAATGACGATCTATGAACCGGACACCGCATCCGTTGTCGAGGAAGTCGGGCCGGGCTGCCGATTGTGTTCGCGGCAATCCTGTCCACACCGGGTGGAAGACCCTCTGACTCAGTAACATGTGAATTTCCGCATGGGCATTGCAGGCCCGGGTTATCTGGGGTCTAATCCCTCGGTCGGGAGAAAAAACAACAACAGAAATTTGGGAGATTTCGTCGAAACATGGCGAAACGTGTGTTGCTTGCCGAGGACGAGCCGAACATCGTCGAATCGCTGACTTTCATCTTGGAACGGTCCGGGTTCGACGTGGCGACGACAACCAATGGGCGCCAGGCCCTTGAGGTCGCGCTATCCGACACGCCGGATATTCTTATTCTGGATGTCATGCTGCCGGAACTGGACGGTTACGAGGTTCTGCGGCGGTTGCGGGCGGACGCCCGGACCAAAACCCTTCCCGTGCTGATGGTCACGGCGAAAGGACAGCGCGAAGATCGGGAAACCGCGATGAAATGCGGCGCCGACATGTTTATCACCAAACCGTTCGTCAACTCCGAACTGATCGCCGCTGTCGAAAAACTCGCGGTCGACCGGCCCGATTAGGGACTCGCTGGGGACCGCGTCTTGCCTGATCGAAAAATAACACAACTGTCGGGACGCCGGGCACGCGATCGGTCGATGGCGATCCTGCTGGTCGGCATTGCCATGGTCATGCCGCCATTCGCACAAGTCGTTCTGGTCGATGCCAATCTTTTCGGCCTGCCCATTCCGCTGCTGTACATCTTTACGGTTTGGGCCGCACTGATATTGGGTGCCGCGGTCATGGCCGGCCCGCTCAGCAAGGCCGGTAGACTGGCGACGCCCCTACCCCAAGACGGCAGCGAGCCCGCCCCCCCAACAGATACCGATCCCGCGAACTGATGATTTCCGTCAATGTCCTGTTGACGGTCTGTCTTGGCTATGTGTTCCTGTTATTCGCCATTGCCTTCGTGGTCGACCGGCGAGCCCAACGGAGCCGCACAAGCTGGCTGCACTCGCCCATCGTCTACACCCTATCGATCTCCGTTTATTGCACGTCCTGGACATTCTACGGCGCCGTGGGTTCCGCCGCCCGAAACGGGCTCGAATTTGTCACCATCTATCTTGGTCCCACATTGGTTTTTGTCGGGTGGTGGTGGATTCTGCGCAAGCTGGTCCGGATCGGGCGCGCCCACCGGATCACATCCATCGCCGATTTGATTTCATCGCGCTACGGCAAAAGCTCAAGTCTGGCCGTGCTCGTGACCTTGATCGCGGTGATCGCAACCACGCCTTACATCGCGCTTCAACTTCAATCCGTGGTCCGAAGCTATCAGATCATTTCCAGTGACGCGGATGCCATCACCACCGCGTTCTGGGTGGCCGCCGGCATGGCGCTTTTCACGATCATGTTCGGAACGCGAAACCTTGATGCCAACGAGCGCCATCACGGGGTCGTCGCCGCCATCGCCCTTGAGGCCATCATCAAATTGCTCGCGTTGCTCGCCGTCGGGATCTTTGTCACCTACGGCATTTCCGATGGCTTCGCCGATATCTTTGAAAACGTGCATCCCGATGTCATCCGCGGCTCCAGCGATATCTTCGGCCCGCGGTGGATCACCCTGACGTTCCTGTCCGCAACTGCGATCATCTGTCTGCCGCGGCAGTTTCAGGTGACGGTGGTCGAAAACGTGGAAGAAAGCCATTTGACGACGGCGTCCTGGCTGTTCCCGCTTTATCTGTTCGGCATGACCATCTTCATCATGCCCATCGCGCTGGTCGGCCTTCAGGTCATGCCCACGACATCGAACCCGGATCTATATGTCCTGACCATCCCGCTTGCCCATGACAGGCACGAACTGGCGTTGTTTGCTTTTCTCGGCGGGTTTTCATCGGCGACCTCCATGGTGATCGTTGCCGCGATCGCGGTATCGACCATGGTGTCCAACCATATCGTGATGCCGGTGGCGCTGCGCCTGCTGCATGGCACGCGCGCGGTCAGCGGCGATGTCCGGAATCTTCTTCTGGTATCCAGGCGGATCAGCATTGCCTTTATCCTCGGCCTTGGCTTTCTGTATTTCCAGGCCAGCGGCGGATCCGACGCCTTGGCGGCAATCGGTTTGATCGCCTTCGTCGGCGTCGCCCAATTCCTGCCCAGCCTGCTCGGCGGGATTTTCTGGCGCGGCGCAACCGGGACCGGCGCCTTTGCCGGTCTGATCGTGGGCTTCATCTTTTGGGCCTACACGCTGTTCCTGCCCAGCTTCGGGGGCGATTTCGTGCTCAGCGCGGCAACGCTGGCGGGCGGCCCATGGGGCATCGACATGCTGCGGCCCCAGGCGCTGTTCGGATTCAAGGGAATGGATTCCCTGGTTCATGCCGTCATCTGGAGCGTCGGGACCAACGCCTTGACGTTCCTGATCGTGTCGAACCTGACCAATGCGGGGACGCTTGAGCGGTTTCAGGCGGCGATGTTCGTCGACGTCTTCCGCTCGTCGGGAGGGGCCCCATCGACCGTCGCCACCAGCACCGCCGACTCGGAAGATTTGTTCATCTTGGCCCAGCGTATTCTTGGCACCGACGCGGCCCGCAGGCTTTTCGATGAAATGGCGCATGAGCAGGGAACCACCGGACTTCCCCTGGCCAGCGACGCGGTCATCGCCAGACTCGAACGGGAACTGGCCGGCTCCATCGGCGCGGCCTCGGCTCACGCCATGGTGTCACGCATCGCAGGTCACGAGACCGTCGGCATGACCGAACTGATCGACATTGCCGACGAAGCGCTGCAACTCGTCGAAACGTCCCGGCAATTGTCCGAGAAATCCGCGCAGTTGGAACGCACCGCCCAACAGCTTCGCGAAGTGAACGAACGCCTTCGGGTCCTGGATGCGCAGAAGGACGAATTCCTGAGTCAGATCAGTCACGAACTTCGCACGCCGATGACATCGATCCAATCCTTCTCGGAAACCTTGACCACCGAAGATCCGATATCGCTCGCCGATCAAAGGCGCTTCGTATCCATCATCCATGACGAAAGCCGCCGGCTGACGCGCCTGCTGGATGAACTGCTGGATATCAGCCGGTTCGAATCCGGCACCGTGAACCTGCAAATCAGGCTCATTGAAATAAAGGCTGCGATCACGGCTGCCCTGGACGCCATGTCGGGCGTGACAAGGAACGCCAATGTTCACGTCAACATCGAATATGAACAGGATACGCTATGGGTCAAAGCGAACGAGGACCGGCTGCATCAGGTTCTGCTGAACATCCTGTCGAACGCCGTGAAATATAATGACTCCGATCAGCCAGAGGTTCGCATCAACGCCTACAGGAACGGCGAACACGTGCTGATCGACATCATGGACAACGGCGGAGGGGTGTCCCAGGAAGACGCGGCGACAATCTTCGAAAAATTTTCCCGAGGCAGCAAATCCGCGCGCGGCAAGGGTGCCGGATTGGGGTTGCCGATCAGCCGCTCGATCATGCGGGCCATGGGGGGCGACCTGACGGCGGAATTCAGCGAAGGCGGCACCAGCTATTTTCGGCTCCACCTGCTTAATTCCGCACCACCTGTTTAAAACCCTGCCCTTCCCGATGCCTTACGCCGCTTGGTCGGTGATGTGCTTGCGGATGACGGCCTTAATTTCCCGCCAGACGCTCAGGGTATAATTGTCGCCCGCGCGCTGCGCATCAATGGCGCCTTCGATGGCGACTGAAAGGGCGTCGTTCAATCCGTGTTCCTGGATCAAGTTTTTTGCGATTTCTTTGGGATCGTTCTGCATGCGTGAATTTCGCGAACTCTTGTTGTTGCGTAAGATCGTCGATCAAACGGGTTTTGCCCGATAATCATGGCCGCCGTATGGCGAGTCTTCGTCATCTTTGCAATGCCGTTGCGTAATCGCCCGGCAACTTCCTTGCCTGCCATTAACGATCCAGCTTACCGTCGCCCCCACCAACGAACCGCCGCCGGATGCCCCAACATGCCCCCTCGCCGATGACCGACCACTCGCAGCACGCGGCGCCGAAACCCGCGTCGTTCCTGGGTGCTCTCGCCTGGGCCATGTACGACTGGGCCAATTCGGCCTATGCGGCCGTTATCTCGACCTTCGTGTTCAGTGCCTATTTCACCAAGGCCGTCGCCGCCGACCCCATCGCCGGCACGGAAATGTGGGGTTATGCCATTTCCGCCTCGTCGTTCTGCGTCGCCATCACGGCGCCGGTCCTGGGCGCCATCGCCGACCGGGGCGGGCGGCGCAAGCCCTGGATCTTCGTATTCACTCTGGGCCTGGTGATCGCGACCGCGCTGATGTGGTATGTGGAGCCCTCCCCGTCATCGGTCGTGTTGGCGCTCGTCCTGGCCGCCGCCGCCAACTTCACCTTCGAGACGGCGGCCGTGTTCTACAACGCCATGTTGCCCGACGTCGCCGGGCGCGACCACATCGGGCGGCTGTCCGGCTGGGCCTGGGGCTTCGGCTATGCGGGCGGGATCGTCTGTCTGGTCGTGCTGCTGGTCGGCTTCGTGCAGCCCGAGGTGCCGTGGCTGGGCCTGGACAAGGACGCGGCCGAGCACGTGCGCATTTCGGGGCCCTTCGTCGCAATCTGGCTCGCCCTGTTCGCCCTGCCCCTGTTCCTGTTCACGCCGGACACGCCATCCCGCGGCCTGCCCGCCCTGACCGCCGTGCGCGACGGGATTGCCACCCTGCGCGGGACCCTTCGCCGGGCACGGGATTACGACGGCATCATCGTCTTTCTGATCGGCTATATGATCTACATGGACGGGCTCGGCACCATGTTCACCTTCGGCGGCATCTACGCCGCCGGCACCTTCGGAATGGAACAGGCTGAGGTCATCCAACTTGGCATCGGCATGAGCGTCACCGCCGGCCTGGGCGCCTTCGCCATGGCCTGGGTCGATGATTGGATCGGGCCAAAGCGCACGATCCTGATCTCCTTGCTGGGCCTCATCGTGTTCGGGCTCGCCATCGTCTCGGTCACCGACAAGGCCCTGTTCTGGACCTTCGCGCTCGGCATCGGCCTGTTCGTCGGCCCGGGCCAGGCGGCGGGACGGTCCCTGATGGCGCATCTCGCCCCCGACCATCTGCGCACGGAAATGTTCGGCTTCATGGCGCTTGCCGGCAAGGCGACGGCCTTCGTCGGCCCCGCCGCCGTCGCCTGGGCCACAAGCATGGCCGAAAGCCAGCGCCACGGCATGGCGACGATCATCGCCTTCTTTGTCGTCGGGTTCATCCTGATCCTGCGGGTGCCGGACGCACGGCGCTGACTTTCGTACGGCTTATCCCCATTCATATAAACCTTCCGACTTATTTCCGGCCTTAAAGCGCACATTGTGCGTATTTAAATGGATTTTTCCGCACAGTGTGCGTATATTCATGTCTAGCGATTCTCCATCATGAAAGGAGACCACGACATGCTTTCGCACATCATTCTGTTTCGCGGCTTCATCTTCAATCGGCCCAAGAAGACCCCGGCCGTCACGGCCTACCCCTATTCCCCACCGGAATGGGCGGCCTTCAATCGGGCGCTCTATCAGCCTCGGCCGCGCTTCAGCCACTGAACGACCGGCCGGCCGGTCCTCCTCTCCCCGCCGACGGCCCCGGTATCAAGGGGGTGTGCACGTCCATGCCGCCCCCTTATACTTCGTCCTGATTAGGGATTAAGGGCCCGCCGCGTGGACATCGAAATCATCTACGACACCGTCTGCCCCTGGTGCTACATCGGCAAGCGCCGGCTGGATCAGGCCTTGGCCCTGCGCCCGAACCTGAACGTCACCACCCATTGGCGGCCGTTCCTGTTGAACCCCGAGCTGCCGCCCGACGGCGTCGACCGCACGGCCTATCTGGTCAAGAAGTTCGGGTCGGAAACGCGGGTCCGACGCATCTACGGCGCGATCGGCGAGGCGGGCCAGTCGGTCGAGATCGACTTCGCCTTCGACCGCATCCAGAAGACGCCCAATTCCATCGATTCCCACCGCCTGGTCAAATACGTCGCCCGCCACGGCGGCGCCGCCGACGCGGTGGTCGAAGCCCTGTTCGTCGCCTATTTCGTCCATGGCCTCGACATCGGCGAGGAACAGGTGCTGCTCGACATCGGCGGCCGGCACGGCCTCGACCGTGCCGACCTGCGGGCCTATCTGGCCGGGGACACGGACCTGGAGGCCGTGACCCAGGACAACGCCCGCGCCCACCGCCTCGGCGTCAACGGCGTGCCGTCCTTCGTGTTCGCCGGACCCATGGTGATTTCCGGCGCTCAGGAACCGCAGATCCTGGCGCGCATGCTCGACGCCGCCGCCTCGGCCGCCTGAGCCGGGGGCGCGGGCCGACCGTGACAAAACGCCTGCATCAGATGACGGTCACCTACGTGCCCACGGAGGACCGCATGATGCTGCGCATCGCAACCAGCGAGAAGACCGAGTACCGCCTGTGGCTGACCCGCCGCTTCGTCGCGGCGATGTGGCCGGCGCTCGGCGGTCAGTTGGCGCAGACGGCGGACCTCAGCGGCCTGCGCCCGCAGACCAAAGACGCGGGATCCCCCGCCGGCGCCTCCGAGGCCCCGCCCCCGGCCCCCGACGTGCCGGCCAAGGTACGCGACGCGGTCCTGGGCATGGAGCATCAAGCCGCCGTCCAGGATTCCGATTTCTCGCGCAAGCACGATGAGGACACGGTCGACCTGACCGCCAACTCGGGCCCGATGATCGTGGTCAGCGCCAAGGTCAAACCCTGGGACGGCAAAAAACTGGTGCTGGGGTTTCAGACGTCCAACGACATGAACGTCACGGTGACGCTGGACAAAAAACTGCTACACGGGTTCTGCCACATGGTGGCGACCACGGTGCAGAAGGCCGAATGGGGATTGGCGCTGACCGTGGGCGAGCCCGTCGTCGCCCCACAGGCGGGCACAAAGGTCATTCACTGATTTCCGACTGACTTCCTACTAGTAGAAAGCCTTTACGCCGCCTTGCCCGCGATGGCCGCCAGCTGCGACACCAGGAAACGCACGCCCTTGGTCCGCGTCTGCTTGTCAGGCCAGTCGCTGACGTAGATCAGCCGGTGGTCGGGGCGCAGCTTGGCCTTGCCCTTCTGCTGGGTGATCCATTGAACGAGGCCCGCCGGATCGGCGAAGTCGTCGCCGCGGAACTGCACGGTGGCGCCGCGCGGTCCGGCATCGACCTTGGCAACCCCGGCGCGGCGGCACGATCCCTTGAGCCGCACCAGGTCCAGCAGGTTCTGCACGCTTTCCGGCATCGGCCCGAAGCGGTCGATCAGTTCGACCGCCAGGTCCTCCATCTCGTCGTCGCCGGACAATCGGGAAATCCTGCGGTACAGATCCAGGCGCAGGCTCAGGTCGGCGACGTAATGGTCGGGGATCAGCACCTCGGTGCCGAGGGAGATTTGCGGGCTCCAGTCTTCGTCCGCAGCCGTCTCGCCGCCGCCGCTCTTGGCCTCGGCCACGGCTTCTTCCAGCATGCGCTGATAAAGCTCGACGCCGACTTCCTTGATGTGCCCCGACTGCTCCTCACCCAACAGGTTGCCGGCCCCCCGGATGTCCATGTCGTGGCTGGCCAGGGTAAAGCCGGCACCCAGGGTGTCGAGGGTCTGCATGACCTCCAGCCGCTTTTCCGCCGTCGGCGTCAGCTTGCCCCGCGCCGGCACGGTCAGATAGGCATAAGCGCGGATCTTCGACCGCCCGACGCGGCCGCGCAGCTGATAGAGCTGGCCCAGGCCGAAGCGGTCGGCGCGGTGCATGATGATGGTGTTGACGCGCGGCAGGTCGAGGCCGGATTCGATGATGTTAGTCGAAACCAGCACATCGTAGGCGCCGTCGGCGAAGGCCTGAAACACGTCTTCCAGGTCGCGCGGCTTCATCTGCCCATGGGCGAGCCCGACGCGCGCGTCGGGCATCATTTCCGTGATCTGATTGGCGACGCCGTCCAGGTCCGACACGCGCGGACAGACGTAATAGACCTGCCCGCCCCGGTGCAGTTCGCGCACCATGGCCTCGCGGATGATGACCGGATCGAACGGCAGCACGAAGGTGCGCACGGCCAGCCGGTCCACGGGCGGCGTCGCGATCAGGCTCATCTCGCGCAGGCCCGACAGCGCCATCTGCAGGGTGCGCGGAATCGGCGTCGCGGTCAGCACCAGGACGTGGACGTTGGTCTTCAACTGCTTCAGCTGTTCCTTATGGGCGACGCCGAAGTGCTGTTCCTCGTCGATGATCAGCAGGCCCAGGTCGCGGAAGCGCACGTCCTTGGCCAATAGCGCATGAGTCCCGATAACGATGTCGATGTCGCCCTTGGCCATGCCGTCCTTGACCTTGGCCGCGTCCTTGGCCGTGACCAGGCGCGACAGCTGCCCGATCTTCACGGGAAACCCGGCGAAGCGGTCCTGGAAGGTCTTGAAGTGCTGACGGGCCAACAGCGTCGTCGGCACCACGACCGCGACCTGCTTGCCGGTCAAGGCGGCGGTGAAGGCGGCGCGCAACGCGACCTCGGTCTTGCCGAAGCCGACGTCGCCGCACACCAGCCGATCCGTCGGCAGGCCCTTGGCCAAGTCTTCCAGGGTGTCGGAGATGGCGCGCAGCTGATCTTCCGTCTCGTCATAGGGGAAGCGCGCGCAGAATTCATCGTAAGCCCCCGGATGCCCTTCCAGGCGCGGCGCGTCCTTAAGCAGGCGTTCCGCCGCGACCTGCATGAGCTTCTCCGCCATGTCGCGGATGCGCGCCTTCATCTTGGCCTTGCGCGCCTGCCAGGCGGCCCCGCCCAGGCGGTCCAACTGCCCCGGCCCGCCTTCGGAGCCGTAGCGCGTAACGACCTCGATGTTCTCGACCGGGATGAACAGCTTGTCGTCGCCGGCATAGACCAGCATCAGGCAATCGTGCGCCGCGCCGCCAACGTCGATGGTCTGCAAACCTTCGTAGCGCCCGATGCCGTGTTCCGCATGGACGACCAGATCGCCCTCACCGATGTCGGACACGCTGGCGATCAGGTTTTCCGGACGCACCTTGACCCGGTGACGGCGCACCACGCGCTCGCCCAGGATGTCCTGTTCCGAGACGACGGTGACCCGGCCCGGCAGCACGAAGCCGCGCGGCAGGCCCAGGACGATCGCCGTAGCCCCCGGCCCCGTCAGCGCCGCCTGCCAGTCGGCGGCGGGCGTCAGCGTCACCCCGCGTTCCGCCAGCACGGTCATTAGGCGCGTGCGCGCCCCTTCGGAATAGGTATCGACCACGACGTTGTGGCCCTCGGTCAACAGCGCCTTGATATGCGCCGCCGTCTCCTGGAACACGTCGGCGTCGGGCCGGGCGCGCACGTCGCCGAATTCGCGGCCCGGCCGCCCGCCCAGATCGATGGCGTCGGGCCAGTCGCCGGCGGCGTCGAAGGCCGACAGTTCGCGCACGTTCACGCCGCCCTCGATCTGCCGCCATTCGTCGGGCGTCAGATACAGTTGTTCCGGCGGCAGAGGCCGGTAGGGCACGCCCGTCATGGCGCCCTGAGGCGTGTTCGCCATTTCCACCCGCGCCTGATGGTAGTCGGCGATCATGGCAAGACGGCCCTCCGCCGCCTCGCCCGCCTGGGGCTCCAGCGCGATGATCACGTCGTCGGGCAGGAAATCGAACAGGGTATCCATGCCGTCGTGGAACAGAGGCAGCCAATGTTCCATGCCCGGATGGGCGCGCCCGGCGGAGATGCTTTCGTACAACGGATCGTCGTCGCCGCCCGCGCCGAAGGCGACGCGGTAGCCGGAGCGGAAGCGTGAGACCGCCTCCGCATCCAAGGGGGCCTCCAGCGCCCGGCGGATGGCGAAGCCGTCGAGCTTGGTGTCGGAACGCTGGGTCGTGGGATCGAAGCTGCGGACCTGTTCCAGTTCGTCGCCGAAGAAATCCAGGCGCACGGGGGCCGCCGCCCCGGCCGGATAGATGTCGATGATGCCACCGCGCACGGCGTATTCACCGGGCTCGTACACCGTTTCGACCCGCTGATAGGAGGTGTGGGCCAGGCTTTCCAGAACCTTTTCCGGCCCCGTGCGGTCGCCGACACGAAGGGTCAGCCCGGCGTCGTCGAAATAGGCGCGGGGCGGCACCCGTTGCAGGGCCGCCGACACGGTCGTCAGCACGACCGGCGGTGTGCCCTTCCCCGTCACGCCGTGGCGCAGTTCGGTCAGGGTGCCGACGCGGCGGGCGACGATGTCGGTCTTGGGCGACACCCGATCGTAGGGCAGACAGTCCCAGGCGGGAAAGGTCAGCACGGTCAGATCCGGCGCCATGAAGGCAAGGGCCTCCGCCGCCTGGTCCATGTGCACGTCGTCGCGGGCGATGAACAGAACGGCCTTGCCCGCCCGCCCCGCGTCGGCCAGCACCAGGGCCTCGGCCCCGCCGGGCACGCCGAACACGCGGCGCACACCGGGCGAATACCAATGTTTTTCCATGCCGGTCACGGGTTCTTGCGATTAGTGGTCATTGTCATTGAAGGCGAGGATCTGGCGCATCAGGTTCGTCGTGAATTCGGCGGGCGGCGCTTCGCGCCCCGAGACCCAGGTGTAGACGTCATTATCCGGCTGTTTCAACAGTACCTCGAAGGCATCCAGATCGGCCTCGGACAGGGCCTCGATCCGCGCCTCGGCGAAACCGCCCAGGATGATGTCGTTCTCCTTCATGCCGCAGTGCTGGGCGCGGAAAAGGATGCGTTTGCGGCGGGCGTCCATCTGGGGGCCGGTTCCTATCGAAAGATCGCGTCGGGGGACGTAGGATATAGTCGCTTCAACCCGCCTTGTCAGCCGTCGAAAAGGCCCTGCCCCAAATGCGCCCGGAAATCCTGTTCCCGCTTTTCAAGTCCGTGACGACGCTGCCCGGCGTCGGCCCGCGCGTGGGATCGGTGATTGAAAAGCTGTGTGGCGGCGGGCGGCTGCTCGATCTGTTGTTCCATCTGCCGACCGGGATCGTCGACCGCCGCTACGCGCCCAAGATCGCCGAGGCCGAGGCCGGGCGCGTCGCCACCCTGACCGTGACCGTCGGCCCCCACGCCAAGCCCCACAACCGCCGCCAGCCCTACAAGGTCCAGGTCTCGGACGATTCGGGCGTGCTGACCCTGGTGTTCTTTCACGCCCGGGACGACTATCTGGCCAAGATCCTGCCCGAAGGCGAAACCCGCATCGTGTCCGGCGTGATCGAACGCTACGGCGACAACCTGCAAATCACTCATCCGGACCACATCGTGCCGGTTGCCGAACGCGACCAAATTCTCAAGGCCGAGCCCGTCTATCCCATGACGGCGGGCCTGTCGCCCAAGACCTTCGGGCGGGCGGTCCTGGCCGCCCTTGAAGCGACGCCGGAACTGCCCGACTGGCTCGACCCCGCCGTCGCGGCACGGGAAGACTGGCCCGCCTGGCGCCCGGCCATGGAAGCCCTGCACCATCCGCAAACCCAGGCCGACACGGCCCCCGATGCACCGGCACATCGCCGCGCCGCCTATGACGAACTGCTGGCCAATCAACTCGCCCTCGCCCTGGTGCGCCGCGACATGCGCAAGGTGGCGGGCCGCGCGGTAACCGGCGACGGCCGCATCATGGACCGGATCACCAAGGCCCTGCCCTTCAAACTGACGCCGTCGCAGGTCATGGCCGTGGCCGAGATCAGCGGCGACATGGCGGCGCCGGAACGCATGCTGCGCCTGCTGCAGGGCGACGTGGGGTCGGGCAAGACCCTGGTGGCATTGCTGGCCATGGCGCGGGCGGTCGAATCCGGGGCCCAGGCCGTCCTCATGGCGCCGACGGAAATTCTCGCCCGCCAGCATTTCGCGACTCTGGAACCGCTCGCTAGGTCGGCCGGACTGTCCATCGCCCTTTTGACCGGGCGGGAAAAAGGCAAGACCCGGGACGCGGTGCTGGCTGATTTGGCCGAAGGAAAAACAGACCTTGCCGTCGGCACCCATGCGCTGTTCACCGAAGACGTCGCGTTCAAGGATCTGGCCCTTGCCGTGGTCGATGAACAGCACCGCTTCGGCGTGCACCAGCGCCTCGCCATCACCGCCAAGGGCCGCAAGTGCGACGTGCTGGTGATGACGGCGACGCCGATCCCGCGCACCCTGATGCTCACGGCCTATGGCGACATGGAGGCCTCGCGCCTGACGGAAAAGCCGCCGGGCCGCGCCCCCATCGATACCCGGGCCCTGCCCGCCGACCGCCTGGCCGAGGTCGTCGACGGCCTGACACGCGCCCTTGCGGCCGGGGCCAAGGCCTATTGGGTCTGCCCGCTGGTCGAGGAATCGGAAAAGATTGACGCCGCCGCCGCGGAAGACCGCTATGCCCATTTGAAGCAGGTGTTCGGCGACCGCGTCGGCTTGGTTCACGGGCGCCTGAAGGCGACGGAAAAGGACGCGGTGATGGACGCCTTCGCCAATGGCCCGTTGCAAATCCTGGTCGCGACCACGGTGATCGAGGTCGGCGTCGACGTGCCCGACGCCACGGTCATGGTCATCGAGCATGCGGAACGCTTCGGCCTTGCCCAACTGCATCAATTGCGCGGACGCATCGGGCGCGGCGCCAAGCCGGGCACCTGCCTGCTGCTCTATTCGCCGCCGCTGTCGGAGAACGCGCGGGCGCGGTTGAAAATCCTGCGCGAAACGGACGACGGTTTCCGCATCGCCGAGGAGGACCTCAAATTACGCGGTGCCGGGGAACTGTTGGGCACGCGGCAAAGCGGCCTGCCGACCTTCCGTCTGGCCGACATCGCCCACCACGGCGACCTTCTGGCCATGGCGCGGGACGACGCGGCACTGATCCTCAACCGGGACGCGGACCTCAAGTCGGACCGGGGCGCGGCCCTTCGTGTCTTGCTCTATCTGTTCGAACGGGACGCGGCGGCACGGACCCTGCGTTCAGGTTAAATTGGCAGGTTAGATCAGCCGGTTAGGACTTCTCGCCGTTTTTCGGCTTCTTGGTCCGTCCCCGTTCCCCCGCCGGCAGCGATGCCTGCAAGTCTTTCTGAATTTCGCCGGGACGCTTGGCGGCCAGGACCACGGGCATGTTTTCGGTTTCGCGCAGAACCTCCAGGTCTTCGTACACCCGGGCCGAGGTCACGGGCTGGTTCTTCAAGGCCACCGGCCGTCGGTCCGGCGGCGTGACGATGCCGCCGGAAATCACCATCTTGATGGCTTCCTCGACGGACATATCCAGGCTGACCAGATCCTCCTTGGGCACGAACAGAAGGAATCCCGAGGTCGGGTTCGGCGTCGTCGGAATAAAGATGTTGATGCATTCCTCCTGCGTCACGTTCTGCACCTCGCCCGTCGTCGTGCCGGTGATGAAGGCGATGGCCCACATGCCGCGCCGAGGGTATTCGACCAATACCGCCTCGCGAAACGCATTCGACTGCTGCGCCAGCACCGTTTCCAAAATCTGCTTGGTCGCGTTGTAGACGCTGCGGATCACCGGCATGCGGTTGAGGATGTGTTCGCTCAGCTTGATGAAGAAGCGGCCCATGAACCCAGCGGTCAGGGCGCCGGTGAGCGTCAGGCCGACGATCAGCACGAACAGACCCAGGCCCGGCAGGGCGAAGGGCAGATAAGTTTCCGGGTTGTACTTGACCGGGATCAGCGGCCGGATGGTGTTGTCCACGAAATGGATCAGCAGCCAAGCCAGATAGAAGGTAAAGGTGATCGGCGCCGTCACCAGAATCCCGGCGAAGAAGTAGGCCCGCATGCGCGGGAAGAACCCGTTCGACGCCGGTTTGGCGTCGGATGCGGGGGTCTGGTCGCCGTGTTGCGTCTCGTCACTCATGTAAGGAAGTGCCTTCTGTTTCCCGGTTCAAATATGGAAATACTCAATCTCGCCTCACCCCCACGGCCCATCGCCGAGGAAGCCCCGAAGCCGGGCAAAGGTATCGTCGGGCAACTCTTCGGCAAGAAAATGGCCGCAATCGAGGGTGCCGCCGGTCACGTTCTCGGCCCGCTCGCGCCACGCGGCCAGCACGTCGAACTTGCGCGCGACCAATCCCTTGGCCCCCCACAGGGCCAGCACCGGACAAGTCAGCTTGGCGCCAGCCGCCATGTCGTCCCGATCGTGGATCATGTCGATGGTCGCCGCCGCGCGGTAGTCCTCGCAGGACGCATGAATGGTTTCCGGCATGGAAAAACAGCGGACGTATTCGGCCATGGCCGCGTCGTCGAATAGCGTGCCCTGGCCGCTCCACTGCCCCATCTTGCGGCGCAGGAAGAATTCGGGGTCGGCGCCGATCATGCGTTCCGGCAGGTCGGCCGGCTGGATCAAAAAGAACCAGTGGTAATAGCCCGTGGCGAATTCCATGTCCGTCAGGCGGTACATATGTTCCGTCGGCGCGATGTCGAGCACGGCCAGCCGCGCCACCCTGTCCGGGTTGTCGGCGGTCAGCCGGTGGGCGACCCGCCCGCCCCGGTCGTGGCCGACCACGGCGAATTTCTCGACCCCCAGGTCCGTCATCAGGCCCGCCAGATCGCCCGCCACGGCGCGTTTGGAATAAGGCGCATGATCCGCGTCCGTCGGCGGCTTGCCGCTGTCGCCGTAACCACGCAGATCGGGCATGACCAGGGTGTAATGCCGCGCCATCAGGGGGGCGAGCTTGTGCCACATGGCATGGGTCTGCGGATAGCCATGCAGCAGCAGAACCGGCGGTCCCTCGCCGCCCATGCGGAAATTGACGGCGACGCCGCCGATCTCCCGGCGATCCTGTTGAAAGCCGTCAAACATCAAGCGGTCCCCTGCCTCCCGTGCGATGGGATCACTTGCTCATCCGCCGGACGGTCTCGGCCAAAATTTTCAACAGGCCCTGGACGAAAGGGTCCGACTTTTTCATGCGGTGCTGGAAATTGGCGCGGTTGATGACGACCACTGTGCACCCGCCGGCCGCGCGGGCCGAGGCTGCTCGCGGCTTGCCGTCGATCAGCGCCATCTCACCGAAGATGCCGCCGGCGCCGATGGTGCTGAGAATATCGCCCGACGCTTCGCGGTAGATCTCCACCGATCCGCTTTGTACGAGATAGGCGAACAGGCCCTCGTCGCCCTCTTTGAAGATGCGATCGCCCGCCTGATACATTTTCCGTTCAAGCACGCCTGTGGCCGACATGTCCGAACCCTCGTTTTCTATCCGTATCCGGCCGACGCGCGGCCGCTCACAACCCGTCCGGCGCCGTTTTTCGTTTCCCGTTTCCAGGCCTGCGCCGTTACGGTTAGTGTACCCGCTCCACCCGCCAAGGGGAGTCTATTTTCAAATGCCCGCCCACCCCGCATGAGCCGCGAATATCCCGACCGCCCCATCGTCGGCATCGGCGCGGTCGTCCTCAAGGACGATCATGTGCTGTTGATCCGCCGCGGCAAGCCCCCGCGCCTCGGCAGTCTGTCCCTGCCCGGCGGCGCGCAGCATATCGGCGAGACCGTACATGAGGGTGCCCTGCGCGAGGTCATGGAGGAAACGGGCATCGAAGCCGAGGTCCTGGGACTGATCGACGTGGTCGACAGCATGACCCGGGACGACAATGGCCGCCTGCAGTTCCATTACACCCTGATCGACGTGGTTTGCCGCTGGGTCGCGGGCGCCCCCCGGGCCGCCGGCGACGCCGCCGATGCTTTGTGGATGCCGCTGGCCGATGTGCCCGCCCTGGAGTTGTGGTCGGAAACCCGGCGCATCATCGAACTGGCGGCGGAAATGTCCGCGGCCCTGCCGCCATCGGACTGACGCTTACGGAATTTTACAAAAGCCGCCGGGGTGCCGACGCCGGCCGGAACAGATATTCCAGCAAGGTCCGCCGCCCCGTGCGCACGCGCACGCTGACCTGCATGCCCGGCAGAATTCTGTTGGCATTGGGGTCGTCACCGATGAACGCCTGATCCAGGACGACCGTGGCGCGGTAATAGGGTTTGCCGGCGGCGTCCGTGAAGGTGCCGGCGGAAACGTCGCGCAATTCGCCACCGATCCGGCCCGCGCGCCCAGACCCCGCCCCCGTGATCTGCACGGCGACTGGCTGCCCCACGGTGACGCGGCCGATGTCGCGGGGGGCCAAGCGAACCTCGGCGATCAGGTCGTCGTCGACGGGCACGATTTCCATGACCGTCGCGCCTGTGGGCACGATGCGGTCCTTGGCATAGCCGCCGATGCCCTTCACGAAGCCCTTCACGGGCGCGCGGATGTCGAAGGCGGCGACCCGCGCCGCCAGTTGCTTCACATCTTCCGAGGCCTGGGCAAGTTTGGCGGTGATCAGGCCGAATTCGGCCAGGGCCTCCTCGCGGTTCTGGCTTTCCAGGGCGTCGAGTTCCGTCTTCGCCTCCTCAACCGCCTGGGTCAGTTTTTCGCGGCGGGAGATGACCGTGGCCATGTCGCCGCGCACGTCGGCGACCTGACGGCGCACGTTGAGCAACAGGATCTTGGGGCTCAGGCCCTTGTGGAACAGTTCTTCCCGCATGGCCAGTTCCTCGGCCAAAATCTGCGCCTTACGGGTCAGGGTTTCGTCCTCACCCTTCAGACGGTCGAGGTCCGACTGGCGCTGCTGGATGCGCGATTCCAGGATGATGCGGCGGTTTTCCTGGGCCCGCTGATAACCGTTGTAGACAGCCCATTGGTCCTGCACGAGGGATTGAAACCGCAGGTCGGCGAAACTGAAATTGGGCTCGCGCCCATCACCGATGGCGCGCAGGCGTTCAGCCTTGAGGGCGAGCGCCGCTTCCTCGATGCGCGCCTGCTCGTACCGCGCCTTGATCTGCGCCGGGTCGAGGCGCAACAGCACGGCGCCCTGATCGACCAGCTGACCTTCCTTGGCCAGGACCTCCACCACCACGCCGCCTTCAAGATGCTGGACCGCGCGCACCTGACCGGCGGGCACGACGGCGCCCTCAGCCTCGACCGTTTCCTGAACCTCGGCGAACGCCGCCCAGATCCCCACGGCGGCGACAAGAACCACGAGCCCCGCGATCATGCCCCGCGACCACAGGCGGCGGCGGCCTTCACCGGCCGACGCCGTGCCGTCTTCCAGCACGGCAAGGGCCGGTTGCCCCTGAGCGGGCGCCTGGGTCTCGGCGGTATAGGACGGGGTGGTGCCGGGCTGGGTCATCGTTCGGCCAAGGTCATTGTTCAGCGAGAGTCTGGCCGACCCGCCCTTCCGCGTAAAGCTGTTCAAGGACCGCCGACGACGGCCCCTCGGCGCGGGTCCGCCCGCCTTCCAGCCAGATCACACGGTCGGCCAGACGAATGATCTGCGGCCGGTCCGTGGCGACGATGATCGTGGCGGTGCCGCGCAATTCCTCGATGGCGCGCAACAGGGCCTGTTCGCCGTCCGGGTCCAAATGGCGTTCCGGCCCGTCGAACAGCAGCAGGCCGCTGTGGCGCACATAGCCGCGGGCCAGCGCGACGCGTTTCAGGAATCCCGGCTGCGGATCGTGGTCGATCAGCCCCATGTTGACGGCCAGACCGAACCGTCGGTTGCCGCCGACACCCGTTTCCAACACGCGAATGTCCTCCATCACACCGGCGAGGGTGCAAGCGGATTGGATGTCCGCCTCTGAGGCGACAGGGTTCATCAGGCGCAAATTGTCCTCGATGCTGAACGGCAGGAATTCCGGCATCTCCGGCACGTAGGCCACGGACTGACGCAATTGCACGGGATCGAACAGGCTCGTTTCGACGCCGTCCAAGCGGGCATGTCCGGCAGCGGCGGGCTCCAGCCCGGCCAGTACCCGCAGCAGCGCCGACTTGCCCGACTGATAATCCCCGACAACGGCGACGACCTCGCCGGGATCGGCATAAAGCGACACATCGTCGAGCGGCATTTCAATGCCGCCCGTGGACGCCGTGGACAGGCCGCTGACATCGACATGCCCGGCCAGGGTGCGCGGCGGCAAGGACGGTCGCGACGGACTGCGCTCGGGCCGGATCGTGTGCAGGCGCCCCGCCTGGGTCAGGCCGCACCACAGGCGCGCGGCGCTGCCGGCCTCGTCCGTCACGCGGGCGGCGGCACGCAGGGCCACCGCCGTCAGCAAGATTGACGCCGCCAGGGCGCCCTGAGTCGTCAGGCCGTCGGAAAGGCTCAGATAGGCCCCGACCGCCGCCGTCGCGGCAACGGCGGCACCTCCGATCCAACGCCCGATCATGGCGACACGGCGGGTCCGGTCTGCGGCATCGCGCCGGGTGCGGGCAGCCTCGGCGGCGGCGCGCTCGATCCGCCGGGCGACGGCGTCCTCGCAGCCGGCCGCGATCGCGTCGGCACGGACACGGGCGGTCTCAAACCAGTGTTGGGCGAAGGCTCCGGCCGCACCAACGGCCCGTGCCGTCGCAGGGCGCACCCCACCCCTGAGCACCCAACCTGTGACAACGATGGCGAAGACACCGACGACGGGGACGGCAACCAATGCGCCCGCAAGATATGCCACGCCGGCAAGGGCGATCGCTGCGGCCGGCAGGCCGAGGGCGGCCCGCACCAACCGCACCGGTGGCTCGGCGCCGCCTGCGTGAAAGTCATCGAACCGGCTGCGCCGCGCGCCCGCCGATGTGTCCTTCAGGGTTTCCGGCGGCAGGAACAGGGTGCGCGTCAGGGCGCCGAGGGCAAGGCCCGCCGCCGCCGTCGCCACCGGGGCGGCCATGCGGTCCCGCCAGGCACGGAACGGAATCTCGAACACCACGGCCAACGCCGCCGCCCCGGTGAAGAACAGAATCATGGGCAAGGCCGCTGAGGGCAGGGCATCGTCGAGCGCCACCAGCAACAGCAACGGCGCGGCCAGCGCCAGAACTCCCTGAACCAGCGCCAAGGCCCCCAGGACACGCAGCCGGCCCCGCAACAACGACCGGAGGAAGGCAAGCGGTTCCGCCGGCGGCGCGGCATCCGCCATCGGCTCGGCCGCGGTGAAGACATGCACCTGTCCGGCGCGCCGGTCGCGGGCAATGGGCCGGCGGGTGCGCGTCGACCCGTCGAATCCGGGCAGGGAATTCTGGCCGAACCGCTCCAGCACCAGGGCGTCGCCGGACTTGGTGATGAACAGGGCCGGAAAATCCTGCGGTCCCAATTCGTTGAGCCGGGCGCGGAACGACCGCGAGCGGAACCCAAGCCGGGCCAGAACCGTCGCCGCGCCGGAAGCATCCAGCGGCGCGTTGAGGACCGGCAGAACCTCGGCCACCTGGCGCGGCGCCCCGTTCCAATCCAGGGCCAGAAGCAGTTCGCGCAGGCAATGGGCGATGTTGGTGCCACCCGCCAGCGTTGCCGCCATGGTCCAATCGTCGGGCAGGTCCACGGCCTCGGACAACGCCACTTCCAGGTCCTGGGGACTGGGCGGCGCTTCCTCGGGCTCCGGCTCGGCAACACCGACGGTGGCATCGGACGACAGGGCCAGCAGCGGCGGCGGTATCTGGGCGTGGGGATCGATCCCCTCCAAACGATTGAGGCGCAACGCGCGCCAAGGCCCCGGAGAACGCGTGGTCTTCGCCTCGACAACACGGTCCAACCCCGCCGACAGGGCACGGGTGAACAAGGCTTCCGTCGCTTCGAAATGAGGGATGCGGCCCACCGTCTCAGCCCTCCCCGTCCGGACCCGGGAAGGGGTTGGCCCCACCCTCGTCGGCTTCGTCGCCGGCCGCGCCGATTTCCGGCGCCGGTTTCAAGCTGTCGAGGTCGATCTCGCGGTCGGCCATGGCGCGCAGCCCCGCCTGGGTCGAGGCGAAGACGATAGTGACTCGGCCCTTGAGCCGCGCCAGAACTTCCGAGACCGTGCGCACATCCTGGCTGTCGAGATTTTCCGTGGCCCGATCGAGCAGCAGGATCTTCGGCTTGAAGGCAAGTGCGCGGGTCACCGCAACGTGCTGGCGGAACCCGGCGGGGAAGCCCGCCGCCCCGCCCTGTAGGCGCGTGTCGAATCCGTCGGCCAGACAGGCGGCGCGGGCATCCAACCCGGTCAGCCGGGCCGCGCCCAAGGCGTCGGCGGCGCGGCCGGAATCGAAGCCCGTCAGATTTTCCAGCAGGGTGCCCGGCAGGATATTGCCCAGGTTGGGCACATAGGCGATCTGGCGGCGGATGCTGTCCGGGCGGTAGGCGGTGAGGTCATAGCCGTCGATGGTCACCGTTCCCGACTGCGGGCGTTCCAGCCCGGCCATCAGGCGCAACAACGCCGACTGCATCTGGGCGTCGCCGCCGGTCACCAGGACCATTTCGCCGACTTCGGCTTCGATGCGGACACGGTCGAACAGGTTCCGCGCCACGGTGCGCAGGCCGTCGGCGGGCTGGTCCAGGCTGACCCGGTTGAGCATCAGGTTGCCGGTCACGCGGGGCAGCGGTTCGTGCGGCGCATCGGTGACCGGTGCCGCTGTGTCACTCTGGTCTCGCCCCGCCCGTGCCAGGGTCCAGGCCGCCGTGCCGCGAAATGCGTCGCGCACCAGGGCCGAGGAAATCAGTACCCCCGCCGCCAACTGCCCCACCGTGATCAGCCCGTTCAGGCAGAGCACGGTTCCCGTAAGGATGATCAGGACCAGGGTTGTGCGGTCGAACAGAGCCATCGCCCGGCCGGCGGCGAACAGGGACCGTACCCGGTTGCGGTCCGTCGTGGCGGCATCGCGGGCAGCTCCCTCGGCCCGGCGCAGGACAAGGTTTTCCGCCCCCATGGCCTTGACCGTCCAAAGGGCGTCCAGAATGCGTTGGGCAATGCCGTCGGCGGGAGGCGCAGTTTTCTCCCCGCGACGAATCACATGACCCGCGCCCGCTGCGGCCACGGCAAGAAGGATCGCCGGCAACGCCATTGCGCCGCCGAGGTACGCCAGCGCCACCGCGAGAACGGGCAATCCGGTCAAAATCGATACATGGGATGCCGGCACCGAAATCGCGCCGACAGGCGGCGCGGCGGAAGACGGCCCTGAGAACAGACGGGCAATGGCCGCCCAACTGCCGGCGCGTGCCTCTGCCTGGGCGGACGTTTCCGCCAGCGACGCGGCCGCCAGATCAATCGCGGCCCGCACCGCGAGCGCCGCGGCGACGGCCCCCGCGAGAAGGATCAGATCATCGCTTCGCGCCCCCGGAAGGGCACGGTCGAAGACCTGCAATATGAGCATGGGAAGGGTGAGCCAAAGCACCGCGCGGACGACGCCCGCGGCCGCAAGTTCCCAGCCCGCGCCGCGTGCGGACGCAGGACCGAAGACCGCACCGAAGGTCTCTGCCCGTGGAATCATGTCACCCCAGTTTGCCCGGCCAGGCCGCAGATGGGCCGGAACGTACGCCCAACCTACCCGCCAGGGGTTAACAATCCGCTACCCCTAAACGGCCTGAGCCCTTGAAAATGTACGATTTTACCGCTTCGCCGCCAACTGTTGGGCGATCAGCAGGCGGGCCATGGTCACGGCCGCCTTGCGCGTCATGCCGGCGAACATGCGCTTGTGGTAGAGCGTGCGGACCAGGATTTCGTCCGTCGGGCTCAGTTTGCGCAGCGTGTCATGGTCGGAAAAGATCGACGGACGCAGAAAATCGGTGTCGTTCGGCAGCCCCAGGGACTGGGTCAATTCCTCGAGCAGGCAATGGTCGATCAGGAAGCCGTCGCGGTCCGTATTGACGACGACGAAGGCCCGCTCCAGGGCCCCCATGCGCCCCCCGGCGAAGGACAGAAAATAGCATCCGCCCGGTGCCGACAGTTCCTGCTGCAGCTTGGCGCTGACGCCCGGGATCGGCACCTTGACCAACAAGTCGCGGGGCGTGAACACGATGGTCAGGCGCGGGCGTTTCTTGGCGGCGATGGAATCGACGAAGGTCAGGCCCGTCAGGTTTTCGAGAGTACGGAGATGGTTCCACGCGTACTTGGCCCAGAAATCCTGCGCCGGCACGGGCTTCAATTCGCGCGCTCCCTCGCTCATGAACTGGGTCATGTTGACGGCGATCTCGTCCATGTCCCAGCGCAGCAGGGTCGAGCGCGCGGCCAAAGCCTTGGTTTCCGAGCCGAAGGCAACGGTCTCGAACGCCTTCACCAGATCGTCGACCGGCGGCAGGGCGCCGTCGGCGCGGGCGTTGGGGACCGCGGCCAGACAGACGGCGGCAGCCATGAACATCGCCGAAAGGGCGACACGGATTTTGGGAAATGTCCATCTTTCAATGAGTTGCGTGAACTGGCGCATGCCGTTCGTCCCGGTCACCCTGCGGGCGGCCGGAAGCGGCCGCAAGGGCGCAGTCTACTGCGTCAGGGTCCAGGACCGAAGCATGGATTCGGCGACGGGCCGAAAGCTGTCGAACGATCCCTCGGGGGCGGTGAACGACCAGATATGAGCGATGGTGCCTTCGGGCCGGGGCACGACGACGGCCCATTTGCGGTAGGCCTTGCCGGAATATTCATAGCGAGCGATGAACTGGGAGCCGGGAGATTCAGCCAGCTTGCCCTCGCCCAGCACGGTCATGCCGCGGGTCCCCGCCTCCAGCGCCTTCAGCAAGTCCGCCGTCGCCATGACGGCTGACTCGTCGCCCGTCCGCGCGCCCGCCGGATTGACGTTCTGCACGGAGACGACGGCGTCGTGGGACGCCGCCCCCTCCGGGCCGCTGAAGGTCGCCGTGAAGGCCGTCGGCTTGGATACCGTCCATTGCTTGGGATAGTCCATCAGGAAGCCGTAGCCCGGCTCGACGAAACGCTTCATGTCGGGCGGCGGCGCCGCCGAGGGTCCCGGTTCGGGACGGCCGGCGGCCAGGGACGCGACGTGATCTCCGGCTCGCACGGGCACGTTGACCGGCGTCTTCGGCGTCTTGGTATCCGCGGCGTCGGCGACCGGCGCCTGGGCCGGGCGTTCGCCCTCGCCCGGCACGAAATTGGTCAACACCCAATTGAAGATCTGAACGTGCTCGTCATACAGGTCGAGCGGCGCGGTAAAGGTGAACACGAAGTCCGTGCGGGCGCCGCGCGCGATGATGACCCGCGTTTTCGTGCGGTGGCCTTGATAGATGGCGTCGATCGCCGGCAGGCCCGCGACGGCGGTGGTGCCGTCCGCCAGCTTGCGCAGCCAGGGCCCCCTTTGTTCGTTCAGGTAGTGTGATTCCAGACGCCCCTGCATGCCCGTGAGCGGCACCAACGGGTTGCTGTCGCCGGTCTGCAGGTTCATGACATAGCCCTTGGGCGAGCGCACGGCGACGTGCATTTCCTTGCCCCGATGGGACACGGCGACGCCGGCCGGCAGCGGCAGGGTAAACCCGCGCGCCGGATGAATGAACAGGCTCGGCTCCTTGGTCATCTGGACCTGGGACTGTTCGCCCCCGTTGCCGTTGGTCTCACCGCCGGAACCCGGCGGCGCCTGACGCACCACGGAACCGCCGCCGGCCTGATGATCGAGCGGCAGGGCCACGCCCGGCCGGTTGATGTCCGGTCCGGTGATGCGTCCGGCATCGGCGGCATGGGCCGGACCCGCAGCGAGCGGCACGGCCAGTTGCGCGATCAAAATCACGGTGGCGGCCGGACGGACGCGGGACAGGGGCGTCATGCGAAACATGGAACGTCTCCGAAAATACGTACTTCAACTCCCCAAACCCTACGATATTCGGGTAAATGAGCTGTTAACCAATAAGGGCGTAAAGAAAGACGTACGGCAGACAATTCTGGCTGATTTTTCGGTGGTCCGAGCGTAAGCTCTCGCCGCTCTTGTTGGTCTAGCTCTTGTAATCCCTTTCGGAGTGAAAATGGCCCGCATCAAGGACGACTACCGAGCCCTAACGGGTACGGAAAAAGCGGCGATCTTCCTTTTGTCCCTGCACCAGGACCAGGCGGCCCTGCTGTTCGAACGCATGGACGACGAGGAAATCCGCGAACTGTCCGCTGCCATGTCGTCGCTCGGCAATGTCCATTCCTCTGTCATCGAACGGCT